>Ga0075123_10000365_pt1 | contig 23657 bp, 14 predicted proteins | sample AntAceMetag02UKX_FD_69808 | JGI IMG/M metagenome (GOLD analysis project Ga0075123, IMG submission 69808) | Saline lake microbial communities from Ace Lake, Antarctica - Antarctic Ace Lake Metagenome 02UKX | ecosystem: Environmental > Aquatic > Non-marine Saline and Alkaline > Saline | place... | reverse complement strand
TGACATTGTTCATGTCAACGTTTGTGAAGTCGGAGAGGATAATGTTCCATTCGGTCCAGTCCTCAAGCTTCACGTCGTTGGCGTCGCCGTAGTCGTTATACTTCACTACGGCCTTTGTAGTACCAGCGTCCTCGAGAGCGACAAACATTTCTTCTGTCTCACCGGCGGCATTGTCTGGATGGCCTTTGAAGTACAACGTCAGTGTCTTGGTGTCGCGTAGGGTCCAGTCCTGTGCGGTATCGTATTCGCGTACGATCTCCGACCAGTAGTGACCGCTCCACCAGTCTTTCTGGTTCTCATATAAGAACTCTACGGACTGGCTGCCTCCATGGACGTTGGGCTCGGTGCCCAGCCAGATTACCGAAGAACTGATCAAATTGGTCACGCCGTCTTCCCACGTATCGTAAATCACATTGTCACTATCGTTATACGACTCGAAATCATCGATAAGGATGAAGTTGGCGGCAGTGAAGCTCCAGACGTCGCCTTTCCACGTATTGGGACCGTTGACCTCGTCGATACGCCAATAGTAAACCTCACCAAACTCAAAGGACGGCAGGGAATCGTATGTATTTGGTCCCTGGTTCTGTACGAAGACGTCCAGAGGTAAGGCGGTTGTTGCAGCTTCGACATCGTCGTAACTGGTTCCGAAGTAGATATCGTGCGAAGCGGCAAAGTCACCGGGTTTCCATATAAGGCTCTGCAAATCAATGAGGACGTCCGGCTTGCCATTGTACGGATCCGGAGACCATGCCAACTCGACCTCGCCCCCTCGGAACAGGGACTTGATCTCGTCCTCGGTCAGCGCTTTGTCGTAGATCCTGAAATCGTCGATCCTGCCTTCGAAGTCGTTACTGTTTTCATGGTTAGCACCAACCCTTGAGTATCTATTGTTGACCAGCGCCAGCGAACCTACATTGACATCACCCTTGGAAGCTGCGAGTTCAGAATCGAAGTATATGCTCATCGTACCGGCGTTTTCGTCCTTGATAAAGACGAAGTGGTGCCATTCATTGAACCAGGCCCTTGGTGTCGCCTGATCCCAAACGAGCACGTCATCGGAGTCGTCGCCGCCACGCCATCTGACATCCAGGTTTTCGTCAGGTACCGCAACGGTAACGTTAGAGCTGTCCGTGCCTGCCCCGTAGACCCAGTTGTCGGAACCGCTGTTACTGGCGCCTTTCAACCACATAGAGATACTTATTTCTTTGTCGATAGTGCTTAAGGCCTGGTACGGGACGTCTATACGCTGGTCTCCATCCATGGACATAGAGCCGGGGAAGCGTCCGTCATTGGGATCCCACGTATCGTCCCCACCTTCGATTAAATCACCGTGGTGGTATCGGCCGGAAGAATCCCACACGACTGTGTCATCGCCTTCTGTTTCATCAAGCTCATACAAGAGCCACAGATTCGGATCAACAAGCTCCGCCGTGGTTGTGAAGTGCCAGACATCTCCCGGCCATTTTGAACCTCCGTTAACCTCATCGACTCGCCAGTAATAAGTCATGCCGGGTTCAAGCTCAAGAATCCCGCTGTCAGGATAATAGTTGACACTGACATCACCCTTATAAATGCCTGCAGTAGCAGTAGTGGCATTAAAGACATCGTCATAATTGCTGCCGAAGTACACATCGTGCGTAGCGGCCTCGCTGCCCGCCTGCCAGGTGAGGACCAGGTTCGGATCCACAGGGTCTTCTTTGTCGAAGGGATCGGGACAACTGGCCCATTGCGGCCCCGGGCTCCGCAGGAACGCGCATGTCTCAAGGGCAATATCATGGATCCGAAGCTCGTCAATCAGACCGTCGAAAAACCCGGTATAGCCCGTGTCATAGCCCATGCCGATATAAACGGTGTTGGCGTCAGGAGAATTCGTATTCAATTCGGTTCCAACTTCTGACAATTCGCCGTCGATATAGAACTTCATATGGCCGGCAGCCAGATTGCGATTATAAACCGCGGCGATATGAACCCACTCTCCCACCACCGCCGTACCGCAGCCCTCGTCGTCGCCACCCTGGGTCCAGAGGTATTCATTATCGTTGCCGGGGTCCTCTATCTGGAGACGCCAGGAGTAGCCGGTGCGTTTGCCAATCAACGTAATATCACCATTATCTTCATCTTCCGTGAGCGTCTCAGGCTTGAGCCACATCTCAATGGTATACTCCCTGCCGTCCAACCGAAGAGCATCGTGCTCGCCCGTATCGGCCCTGAACAGACCGGCCTTGGGTTGAAAATCTGCCGATGCAGTGCTGTCATCGATGACAGGATTGGACTCGCCATACTTGACCGAACCGGTTGTAGTGTATTTCGTGAAGGTAACGTTGTTGCCGCTGTCGTCTATGACGGTGACCGGCAGATCGTTGCCCTGGGTTCCATCAAACTTGTAGTACATCAAGAGGCCGCCAAGACCTGTAGTGAAAGTCCAGACTTCGCCGTCGTTGCCGCCGGTCGTGTCGATACGCCAGTAGTAAGTCGAGAAACTGTTGAGATCGGGGGTAATATTGTTATCGGCAGCGCCTACGGCCCCGTAGAGCGCGGCGCCCTCCAGTTCGTTAACATCATTGAAATCGGTGCTTAGATATACCTCCTGCGAAGTCGCAACGCATGAAGGCGTCCATGTGAGCGGCTCACCAAGGAAGAAACGGTGGTAGCCGTTCGAGGGGCTGGGACTCATGGCGTTCCCGTCGTCGGTCGTAAATTGCCACACCGTAGGTGACTCATATACCTCCACGCCGTTGACCTCATCAACACGCCAAAAGTAAAGAGTGTTCAGTTCAAGATCAAGAAGCGGGTTGCCGTCTTCAGGATACTCGCTACTCGACTGGTCCTCCGAATATGACACACCTGCAGGATGATTAGTCCGATTGGCGTCCCTGACATCGTTTTGATCGGTGCCGAAGTACACGTCGTGCTTCGGGGATACTATCTCATCTGTTGGCGTCCAGGAAAGCTGTACAGAGTTCGGACATACACCAGTTGCGCTGCTTGAAGGGTTCGGCTCCGAAGCCGTCGGGTTGTCGGAAACAGCTGTAATCCTGCACGCCCCGCCGCCCAAATCTTCAATGACTACCTCAGAGTAACCCGGCGCCGGCCGCAGTACCGGATTTCCATTGTATGTGTGGTAGTTCAGCCAGAAATCGGGGTCGTACGCCTCATTGGTGCCGGTACCAAGATATCCGTTCTGCACTACCAAAGTGCCTCCTCCGACATAAATCGCATCACCACGTCCGTCACCCAACGAGCTGTCACCCATCCGGTTCTCAATGTTCCAGACGGTCATAATTCCTGAGTTGAGCCAGATCTGAACATCCTGGATATCGCTGGAATCCGGACACTTGAAGTCGCCTGTAGTAGTAAGAAGGCCGCCGCTCATAATTATCACGGCATTGGCGTCCATATTGACCCTTGCGTCAATGGTCAGGTTCCCACTGGGCCCGATCTCGAGCGTATTGGCGTCGAGATCATGAATGTCGGTCTCACTGGTCCATGTCTGCGTGTCGTTAATATAATCAGCCGAAGCGATGCCGACCAGAAACGCCAGCGAGACAATAGACATTAAAAAAACAGTTTTCTTACACATTACATTTTCCTCCTGTAAGAGAAATAAAAGAAAAAATACATTCGTTTCGGCTGACCGCCAAAACCTTTATCATTCCTGAATTTACGCGCAGAACTTCACTTGCGCGCGCATATAACTCTTATTTTTTTTGCGGAAATCTCCCGGAGGCGAATTACCTCTGATTTTTCTCATCCATTCACCCTGGTTGGCCGGCTGAAAACCACGCCAAAACTGACCTAAAACACCACTCTCTGCTACCTATGACGCCGCTAATAATTAAGCGACAAAATCCACCTAATCCACCATCTCCGTTTATACCACATTTGGCCATGTAAGTCAAGCAACTATTCCCAAAAAACCGTGCCAATACCCAATTTTGCTGCAAAAAAGCCTTATTTATAGGACAACCTGTTTAGCAATGGGCCCTGCGAGGCTGATGGGGCGACCTGCTCGCCAGTCCTCGGGCAAAACAGCGAATCATTTTTATAGTGCTAAAACCTTGCATTTTCCCTGCAAATCCGATATAATACAACGTCCAGCAGGGAGGCACGAAACTAAACTGGCGGTATCTCTGCGATTAGCAAACGGAACGATGATTAATATGAAGAGGACATCTGTAGTAACCATCTTGCTGGCAGTGGTTGCAATCTGTTTTGCAGTTAGTCCGCGGCAACTCTCGGCCGGTCCGCTCGATAATAATTTACTGACAAACTTCGGCTTCGAAATAGGCCAGACCAATCCGAAGGGATGGAGGGTCTCACCTGTTGCTTCAGGCGATTTGGACTTCGAGTGGGACAATACGGTATCGGCCAATGGCGAATACAGCGTCTCGATAACAAGTTCTTCGGATACCGCCGTGGGAAAATGGTGTCAGTTGGTGCCGGTGACAGGTGGAACCGTCTATGAATATTCCGGATCGGTCAGGTTTGATACATTAGCAAGTGGCAGTTGTTATCTGCAAGTTGCATTCAGGAATGAGACAAGTGTGCTCAGGGTACACGATTACAGATCCCATTCAGGCACGCGCCTGGAATTCGGGGTCGATTTCCCTGACCGGGTAAAAGTACGAGCTCCGCAGGGAGCGGTTGCCGCAAAAATCCAGTTGGTCCTTGAAGGCAGCGGCAAGGTGTGGTTTGACAACATCTTTTTTGCCACTGTGCCTTTAGGGGATATCGCAGGTACTGTTACCAGTTACGGCCAGCCACTCGAAGGCGCACAGGTTAACATCATGGGAGAACCGTGGGACGAAAAATACGAATCCCTTTCGGATGCAAACGGCAACTATATCATCGAGAATGTTCCTTTAGCTCATCCCCGCTATGTTGTTATAGCAAGCAAGCAGGGCTATAAGTGCAGTCCGGCCGGAGATATTGACATTGTGCCGCAAGACGTTGTCAATGTAGATTTTGAACTGATCCCCGGAATCGATCCGGGCGATCTGAGTGTTAGTTTTGCCGTGATTAATGAACGTTTCGCTGTGACAAGAGAGGGAATTGGGCTCAATGACGTGATTCCCGCGGATGTGAACGACTATCCTTTGTCCGTCCGCCCGTTCCTGAAATCGAACGAATATATAGATTCGAATCATCCCAGGTTTGTCGCCCTCGCCGGAGGTATTGTCAATAGCGTCGGCACCGGCCAGGAGTTAAGCACACAGGCTGTAGTAAATAATGTATTCAAGTGGGTTGTCACGAATATCGAACGCACCAGAGATATAATACCGCCCGGAGAAGGAGCGGACTTGACTCCGGAATTCTGTGATGTCACTACGGCTAAATGGCAGTTGTTCTCCCAATTCGGGTGGGCATGGGGACACGATTTGCGCAATTACCTCCACAAAGCATCTGATTTGTTTATCGAGAGAGGCGGGACATGTTCTGAAATGAGTATCTTTTCGGCCGCCCTGCTGCGTGCACTCAAAATACCGGCCATACCATGCGGAGGAAGTTACGTCTTGTACTGGGTTCAGGATCCATCCGGCGTCGGCCACTGGGCGATGATGGATGTCGCCTACCTCGGCAGGACGAATTATCGAGACAATGGGCGCCTTATTGGAAGAGAAAGCCCGTACAACCCGCTTGTCTACAGTATAGCCGATGAGCCGATTGTTTCAGCATATTGGAATATGACAGAGAAATCTTTGTTCAACAAGCGGGGTAATGTAATCGCGTATGAATACTCACCGGAAGGCATGGCCCAGGCTATAAGCAATCTGGAATCGTTTACTAGTGTCGAGGTTCCACCCCATCTTATCCGGAGAGAGCCCCATACCCTGGCGAACCAACGCGATCTTTCCGATATGTACACGACTCTGTGGACCTCATTCACGATAAGACTTTGGGGTATCGAGCAAGAGGAACTGGTGGTCCGTTTCACAATTCCCGACGCCAACGAAATTAACGCCTTCTGGGCCGGCTATGCGGGATACCAAACGAATCATCCTGAGTTGGTGACAGATAGGTGGATTGAAGAAACAACCAATCCGCCCGCGGAAGGGACCGATATTTGGTTTTGCATTGCGTTTGATCTTGTCCCTCTTTTAGAATAACTGCCCTAAAGACAACCATTGCCATTTCCAATAAAAAAAGCGACGCCTTTTAGTCCGCCCTCAACGAGTGCGCCTCGGTGCCGAAAAAAAAGCCTCGAAAGAGCCGCCGCCGAGACGCCTAAAAATGGCGCCAGAACCGCCCACCGACCGATGACGTACACTGAAAAAGGATTAGCTTTTCAGGCGAACAGTTCTTATAATTAACTAACCTGCTGGGGTGGCTTTAGAAGCCGATAATCTGTTAAGATTCGGGTAATGAAAGCCTTACCTGGTAACGAGATTTATTTATTAGCGAAGGCATAATGACTCTTCACAGGGAGACCAAAATGAGCAGAAATCAAAACCTGGTAGTCGCTATTATAATAACACTGATTTTTCTTTTAGTTTGCCCCGACAGCTTCTCGCTGGGACGGCCCAGAGGAGGCAGACCTAAAATCGTCGGAGAGCTTCAGAGAGTGATACGACAGAAAGAGGCCGAGGGCTGCGACGTATCGGAAGTACGCAATCTTCAGAGACGCGCAAAGCAGGCTATGGAATCGGGCAACAAGGAGGAGGCCAGGCAGTTGCTTCAGCAGGCAATGCAAAAAGCCCGCGCTCTTACTCCCGGGGCAACTGAGCAGGCCGGCTCGACAAAAACTTCGACAGCGACACGTACAGTTACGCTGCCGATACCGGAACCGGAAGTCATATATACGGTTGCTGTTCCCAAAAAAGAATATAGCGATGGCGGCCGGATAACGAATTTCGCCACGGCGTTTGAAACTGAGACGTTAAAAACCGAAGACGGCAGGCTTTCATTGCAGCTTGACGACAGGCCTGTATTCCTCGAAACACCGGCGGCAGCCGCGGCAAAGGCGGTGACACTAAGTGAAGATTCGCCGTTCGGACTTTTGGATCCGACCGAGTACACCAGGGAATTGGCCGACCTGAATGCCAAGTGGATAAGATTCAGCGGCAAAGACGGTTTGATCTGGGCTTTCATAGAGCCTGAAAGAGGAAGGTTCGATTTTGCAAAGCTTGACAAACTGGTCACACACCTGTCTAAAAACAAGATCAACCTGCTGATTACAGTTAGTTGTTATAATCACTGGGACCAAATTGGCGAGGGGGCCACTCTCAGCAAAGGGCAGAAACCCCACTTGATGCTTCCGAAGGATTTGGATGCGTACCGCAATTTCCTTCAGAAGGCGGTGGAAAGATACGACGGCGACGGAATCGATGACGCGCCGGGTTCGCCTGTTGCGCGGTACTGGCAGATTCAAAATGAAGTGGATTTCTTTTGGAAGGATACTCCCCAGAACTACGCCGTACTTTTGAAAACATCGTACCAGGCGATTAAGAAAGCAAGTCCCGAGGCAAAGGTGGTGATAGCAGGCATAGGCGGCGTAGCCAGCAGCAAAGGATACAACACGTATGCCGCCATTATCAAGCATTTGCACAAGATTAAAGACAAACCCAATGATCGCTATTTTGATATTTTCGACATGCACTGGGCCTCAACATCGCAAGGTTACGCCGTATTCGGACTGGCTCGTGGCAAACTGCAAGCAGTTAATCTTGGCGAGTTTCTTGATAAGCTTCGCGCTCTTTTTGCTAAATACGGCTACAAAGGCACTCCTATCTGGATTACGGAAATGTCGACATACACCGATAGTCCTACTACGCGAAGTGGCGAGATTGTCTCCCTTCAAACTGAGCAGCAGCACGCTGTCGGATTGTTCAAGATGTTTGTGTACCCGTGGAGCAAAGGCGTAAGTAAGATTTTCTGGGTCTGCATGGAGGAATTCCACAACTTCGCCGGCGTCAAGAACGGTTACTATGACCATGTCGGCCTGATTCACAATCCCAAAAATAGCGGCAAGAGAAATAAGAAACTGGCCTATCATACCTTAAGGCTCCTTATCGAAAAAACACAGGGAGTCGATTGCACCAAGATCGAAGAGCTGGATTCCGGCACAACGGATGTGTATTTGTACAAGTTTATGAAAAACGGTAGCCCCCTCTACATTGCATGGCGGGACACCGAAAAGCCGCAGACGCAAATACAACAACCGCAACAAAGATCGAGATTCCGAAGAAGGCGATAACCGGGTTTGGGTTTGTTTGGCTCCCCTCGGGATCTTCGATTTGATTTGGCTTTGATTGGCTTTGATTGGCTTTGTTTTGGGTTTGTTTTGGGTTTGTTTTTCCCGCGTTCGCTAAGTGTCTTATTTTCATAATCCTTTGTTAATAACTTGGTTACGTTCATTTGACTTTTTGGGAGTTTGGCTTTGTTTTGCATAAAAAGGTTATTTTTTCGTACGTAAGAATTCGTACTTCGTATCTCGTAGTTAAGGCCTTGTTGCATAAGGCGTTATGGCGATTCATAATCTTAAAACGTAAAAAACGGTATACAGTACGATTAAATTTAACCTTGGCCTGCCGGCCCTGGTGCTTGCTGCTGCTGCAGCTTACAGACGTGTCTGTTTATCTCCGCCTGCTGGCGGCTAACCGTTTGCCTGGGGCAAACATGGGGGTATTATAGCATAATTTCGGACGAAAAGCAACTGTAAAAGGGGAGAAATATCGAATATTGAACAAGGAATGTCCAAGGGGGAAGTTCAAAAGTGAAAAAGAGGGGGCGCTTGCGCGTGGGGGGCAAGCGCCCGTGGGGGATGGTTGGTTTGGGTTTGTTATAGGGAGTTTTCCACCATTTCTATGAATTTGAGCCATTCATCTTCTTCGTACATCTTTTGTAACTGCTCGTATTCGAGCCAGATCTGGTCAAGCCATTTTAGTATTTCCTTTATGTCGATTTCTTCAATGCTCGGCTGTGCCTGCCGGGCAGGGGATGCGGTTGCGTAGAGCGGGGCGTCGAGGGCGGATTCTGCTCCGGCGGAGCGGCCCTGAGACATCATCATGGTTTCGATGGGCACGGACCAGGGGGCCTGCCATAGCCAGTCGTCTGCTAAGAGGGCGAGGTCGTTATAGTCAATTGCGTTGTTATCGTTTATGTCGTATATCTCGCTGTAGTTCGGGTCGCCTGCGGCGGTTTGCCATGCGCCTGCAAACTCGGCGTAGTCGATGAAGTTTACGATTTCGTCGAGATTGAAATCGGCTGCGCTCCAGTAATATTCGTCGGCGCCCATATCAACGCAGTCGTTGATGATACGGGCCTGGCCGTCGATGTCTGTTTCGTTGGCGTCGACAAGATTAGAATTGCCGGTATCGATGCACGGCGAGCCGGAGCCGAGATGAAAATTGTTGGAATCATTGGGATCATCGACAAAACACGGATCGGCGGTTGTGTTGGTCGCACCACTGCCGCCTTGAATGCAGCTATATGTTGGGGTGACGGAGCCGTAAAATTGATCGCCATCGTCGTTGTTGCCCCAGATAATACAGTTGGTAACGGCCTGGGAAGAAACCGCACCTATTCCGTATTTCACGTTGTTGACAATGGTGTTGTTGCGAATAACCGAGCCCGATGCATAGGGTTCCAGATATATCCCATAGCCAAAGTACAGATATTCTGAGACGCCATTGTTGTAGATCCAATTGTTCGTTATTGTTGCGGTCGAGTCATTCCAGCAAAGAATGCCTTCCCAGCCATTGTCTCTGATTATACTGTTTGTTATCGTAACCACAGAAGAGTAAGTGCATTGTAAGCCGTAGCGTCCGCTTTTCTCGAGCACGCAATAGGAAATCGTAGGAGTCGAGTACTCTGCGAGTATTGCATCCCACGGGTTGTCTGTGATTTTGTTGTGGCGTATGACGGGCGATCCGCCGTTGGAATAAATGCCGATATCGGCTCCCAACGTTATTGTAAAGCCGTCGATGATGGTGGCGTCATTGACGTCATCGGCGGTGACTACATCGTAAACGTCGCCGGGCGGATCGTCGTCTATGTCACCGGAAAGGATAGTCTCGTTTGTTGCGGGATTGCGCTGGTCGCGGGTGGTTTCGTTGCCTGCGAATCCGCCGTAGAGGCCTACGCCATCGACGAGTTCGAATGTTGCGCTGGTATCCTGATCATCATCGGTGGGCTTATATGTTCCTTCGGCCACCCATATTTCGGAGGCACAGCCGGCAGCGGCCCTTGTAAGGGCATCCTGAATAACTGTGTACGCATTGGCCCATGAGGTTCCTGTATTAGCTCCTGTAGCTGCGCCGTCGACACAGATGACATTTCCGCCGAAGCAGCCGACAGGTGTTTGCTCGGCCGCTCTCTTGCGGCAAAACTCCTGTTCGAGAACTACCTTGTTTGTTATTACGCCGAGCGGTTCGGCTGTATCGCTTACCCTGAGCGTGAGTGTGAATGAATTTGCATCGCCCGGCGAGAGCGTTTCGATATGCCAGATGACTACGCCGTTCCAATAATCATAAACGCCGCCGTTAGAAATATTCATATCGCTAATATCCATCCCGGCCGGCAGATAGTCGATAATGTTTACGTCGCTGAGTTGGCCCAGATAAGCCGGATCGTTGGTATCGGTGATGGGGTTTCCGCAGGAAATAGTGTATGTTACATAGTCACCGGCGACGACGGAATCATTCGGATCGTTGGGGTCCAGATCATCTTCTACGCTGAGCGTAAGACTTACCCCCTCGAGCACAGCGTTATAAAGGTTGAGCCTGCCGCCGGTAACACAAAGACCGTCGAGCGCTTCAACCGGCTCGGCCGAATTGAGAATAATCTCCTTGACCTCGAGATGAGTCAAGTCCGGATTCCTTGACCAGACAAGCGCACACGCGCCGGCCACATGCGGTGCAGCCATGGACGTGCCTCCTAAGGATTCATAGTAAGTTGAAAGCCCGAGTTGCCCCATCCTGGTAGTCTCATACGTAGGGAATGTGCTGAGGATATCAGTCCCAGGCGCAGCCAGATCAACGCTGGTGGCACCGTATGCGGAGGAGGATCTGTACCAGACCGAGCGCACATCGTTATGGTCGCTGGCCATAACGGCGATGATATTATTGCAATCGTAGCTCGGAGGATAACGCGGACTCTCGTCGTTATTCTGGTTTTCCGAGACATCCGGATTACCGGCCGCCGCAATAAAGAGGACTCCATTGGCGTCGGCAGCTTCAATCGCGTCCTCGAGGGCGTCGGACGGGTCACCACCCCACGAGTTGTTGAGGACATTAGCACCCATTAGGACAGCATATTCGATGCAATCAATGGCGTCATCGGTATATCCACCGCCAGTAGAGCCAAGGTGTTTAAGCGCCATTATTTTGACATTCCAGCAGACACCTGTCACGCCCTCATTATTATCACCGACGGCACCAATAGTACCGGCGACATGTGTTCCGTGATAATTGTCATCCATGGGGTCGCCGTCATCATTTACGAAATCATAGCCGTATATGTCATCAATATATCCATTGCCGTCGTCATCGATGTTGGGAGTTCCGTTGAGTTCGACCTCATTGACCCACATATTTGCCGCGAGGTCGGGGTGGTTATAGTCCACGCCGGTATCAAGGACGGCGACGACAACGGCGTTTGCATCTCTGGCTAAATCCCATGCCTCCGGTGCGTCAATATCAGCATCTTCCGTGCCCCCTGTCTGGCCTGTATTGTGCATGCCCCACAGATCGGAGAAATTCGGGTCATCAGGAAATGTCGAAATCGCCTTGAGTCTGTAATTGGGTTGGGCATACAATATCCCCTCGGTGCTCTCCAATACACCAAGTGCGTTGCTAACTGTAACACTCTCGGGAAGAGTGACAACCGTCAGGCCGGGGACAAGCCTGTATGAGCGTTTGATTTGTGCGCCCGTAATTTGCGCTAAAACCGTTGTTTTTTCGGCTGGCGTTCTCTGGCGGTCATTCGCTTTTGGCGCAAAGCGCACGATGACCTCGCCTGCCGCGTATCCCAGAGATTCGCGCGCGTCCACGCCGTTGGGCATAAGAATGCTAATGATGAGACAAAAAACAATAGTTTTTCCAGACATGATAAATCCTTTCATCTTGCTGAGTTAATTTCGAAAGATTATGTGCGTTTGTGATCGGGCTGATCGCCATGCTTTGCGAATATACAAACTGCTCCCAGAGTCAGGAGCAATAATGTTGCGGGTTCCGGCACAGGGGTTCCATCTACTACCAATGTTGCGCTGGTGATGGCAACATAACCGGAGTCGTGGATGTTCCCGGTGCTTGCCAGATCCATATAATCAATTATGATCGTCCCACTCCCATCGAGAAGATCGGACCAGGTCGACGTCGGCTCCAGTTCAAGCTCGGACACCAAATCAAAGGGCTTCGGGTCAGGATAGGTTGGTTCCCCGCCCAAGACCTTGGCCTTGCGCGGGTCGGGATTGGCACCCAACGAAGCGTAAATGCCCACATCGAATGGATACGGATCGGGCGCCACCATGTCACTGACCAATGCCGCCATGAATTCTCCAGCCCAGTCAATGTATACATGTGAAATGTCTGTGAAACTGACCCCCAGGTCAAAATCGGCCGTCCATTCGCCGGATTCAGGGTCATACTCACCCTCCGCAGCCAATGGCAATTCCACAATGTCGGCCATAGCACCGTTAATGCACATGCAGCTGGCGATGAGGACCATTAGCACAATAGGGATTTTCGTTTCTCGTTTCATAATTGATCTCCTTTTCTCGGCTTTTGGCAATAAAATTAATTATAGCACACATCTATTATAGCGTAAATCCATGCCCAAAATCAACTCTTATCTCTCATATTTTCCTCCTAAAAGAACAGGATTTCAATCTTTGCGGTCCTGACGAGCCCGGCTTTTCAACAGATCATCCTGTATTTCTCACAAACTGCCTCAAGTTGCCGAATCGGTGCGTCCTTCTATATATAATGCCGATTCTGAGAGGTGGAATGTTGATGCCGAAATTGACATTTTTTAAAATTTATAAAAAAAGCTCAAATTCCGGCATCGGCCACATACTGCTTGGGAGGCACTAAGGGAGTCAGGAGTCAGAATTACGATTTTGTGTGCAGAGGGGGGATGAGTCGTGGTGTGTGTGTTTTTATTTGTTTGTTTAGTTCTCTGGCTGTTGGCAGGAGGTTGGTCAGGTCTGTCCAAAATTTTTTGCTGTGATTTTTTTGTACTGTGTGTACGAGTTCGTGAAGGATTACATAGTCCATCAGTTCTTGCGGCAGGGTTAGTAGTTTTATGTTGAGGCTGATATTGTTTTTAGCCGAACAGCTGCCCCACCTGGTTTTTTGGTTTCTTATCGAGACCTTGTTGTATTTGAAGCCGTGCCTTTGCGCGAGCAGTTCGAGTCGGGCGATGAGGATGGTCCTGGCTTTGTTCAAGTCTATGGCGGGTATATTGCTGTCGGTGCGATCTATATGTTTTAGTGCGGCGAGGTGTGTGGCCGCCCATTGGATTTTGGATTGAAGGAATTTGCGGGCGGTTTTGAAAGATGCTTTTGCAGGGACGGTGACCCTGACGGTTCTATCTGGTTTTATGGTAATCGAAATTCGTTTGGCCCTTTTGCTGCGTGCAAACAGCACAGGACCAATCGGTTCGACTTCAATAGTGCGCGATTCTGTCATTTGAGCAATTGGTCGGGGAACCCGGTTATTCGGATCGGCTCTTAGTTTTGGCGTTCTATGATTGCGATTTTCGGGAGGTTTCCGGAGATATCGTTCCATCGGCCCACGAATTTGCCTTCCTTGTCGAGTGTTTCGGGGTTTATCACAATGTGATTTTGTTTCTTCTTGAAGTTGTCCGGTTCGCCTGGGAGCCAGTTGAAGTACTCGGCTTTTTGGTTGTTGACCCAGTAGAAGTCGCCTTCGACGGCTTCGTCGCTCAGACCTATCCAATACTGCGTTCGGCCGCCAAAGGTTTCGGTCAGCCACGTGTTCTCGTTGACATCCTCTATAACCACCAGATGCCCGCCGTGGTCCTTTGCAAACTCGGCGGCGTGATGCCAGGGCAGCGGGTATGGTGTGAGCGTGTAGGAATGGCCTGTCTGGCGATTTGTGTGCCATTTGAGGTCGTCGCTATTTGCGAGTTGCTCACTTTGTTGCTTGAGTTGCGTCAGTTGGTTTTGCAGTTTTACGTTTTGTCTCCGGAGTTGTAGCAGTTGCTCTGTTGAAGCTTTTTCGAGACTGCGTAGGCCTAAGCGGAGCTGTTCGAGGGTTTGCTTGTCCTCGACGGATTGATCTTGCAACTGCTTGACGGCGTCGGTGTTTTCTTTGATACCGGTCTGATCCTTTTGCCTTGCCGAAGCGAAGTAGGTTGTGAAGGCTCCGAGAACTATTACGACCACAACTACAAGACTTATCCCGGCGATGAGCAATTTACTCTGAGCCATGTTTATCCTCTATAGCACTGACCTTGTGTTCGGTTTTTAATCATTCATGATCCGTTTATAATTTTCGTTTACCTTTACGTACAGCCGGGTATTGCCGGCGACAGGGGATTATAGCACGGAGGCAAAGGGCTTGACGAGTAGTTTTTGTTATCGGCTACACGCACAATGGGTATAACCGGAAAGTTCGGGGAAGTTCAATGGTGAATTGGTTTCCGCGACGGATTCTGCGGTTGGTTAAGGAGCGAGGAATGCGTCGCTGTCGCTCGAGGGCAGTTCGTATCCTCTGATCTCGTCACCCTCTTCCATCTCGTGCAACGCGTAAATGTCGTCGTTAGCGATGCCGGTGTGGCGTCTCTTGACGAATGTTACACTGCCGTCGCAAAAGAGCAGGTTCTGTCCGCGTCGGTGGTGGTTGATACTGTTGGCGTTCAGCAGCCTCTTGCTCAACATCAGCTTGAACGACTTGGTGAAGTCTTCGGGCAGTTCTTCAAACAGAGGGTTCAAATCGGCAATCAAGACACTCTTGCCGCTCGGGGTCTTCTTCGATTTGTCGCACCTTATGCGGAAACTATATGTTACGTACTTTCTGGAAGGGAAGTCGTTGAAGTTCTTTAGTTGAGACGGTTCGAAGCGGACGACTAATCCCTGTCTCTTTCCGGGACAGACAAAATCGTCGGCGCCCACGTAATTCTCTTTTACCAGGGCCCATCCATTTCGGGTTGTGGACGGATTTTCCTTTCCCTGATTGCCAACCATCCACCAGGGAGTTCCCTTGACGCCTGCAGTGGCGGGGAGTTTGCCCTTGTGGTCGGCCCTGTAATGCTGTATGCCCATTCCCATTCGCTGCATCTGGCTCTGGCAGATCGTTTGCCATGACCTTTGACGCATCGCGTTTAACGGTGGGATCAATAGTCCTGCAAGAAAGACAATAGCTGCGGCGGTAGCTGCCATCTGGCCGAAATTGCGCCAAAGTCGGCTGCCCCGACTTACTGGTTTACTTTGTTCGGCGGCTAATAATTGCTGGAGTTGAAGCTGGCTGGAGCGTGCGAGGTTTGTGAGCCGCCAGATAGTGCCTTCGGCCAACTCGTCGGGACATTTCTCCGGCAGGACGCTCTCAAGTGGTGCGAAGGCGGCGGTCAGCTTTTTGTGTAGTTCTGCGGCTTGTCCATTCGAAAAGATCAGTTCCTGGGCTTCGGCGGTCTCTTTTTCAGATGTGATACCGGCGCAATAATCGAATAATAGCTGCTTTTGCTGATTACTCAACTCAGTCATTTGGTTTCGGTACTCCCAAAAGTTGCTTTCCATTCTTTGGCGAAACGTCCAACCGCCGTATGTAACCTGCTTTTCACAGTTCCGATAGGTATACTGAGAATCTCGGCCATTTGTTTGTATGAAAATTTGTTGAAATAGGCTAAAATTATAATCTCTCGCAGATTATCCGGCATATTCGCTATTATCTGCCTAACCTGTGCGGACATTTCGTTTCTTTGCAACTGCTCATAAGGTACTGTCTGATCAGACGTAAGCACATTCAGGACGTCGTCGAACGAAAGTTCGTCGGATTCGACCATTGTGCCTATGGGAATAGCGGCGGTTCGGTGGCTCTTTCGCAGTGCGTCTTTTGCCTTGTTGGCAGCTATTGTAAAGAGCCACGGGCGCAGCGGTTTGCTTCGGTCGAAGCTGTCTCGGCTGGTATATAGCTGGAGAAATGTCTCTTGAAATACGTCCTCAATCATCTCTCGGCGGTTGAGAAAATGGCGCAGGAACGCGTAAAGGCCGTCCTTATATCGATTTACAATTTCACGAAACGCGGCCTCATCTCCGGCTGAGTAACGGTCGAGAAGCTCGGCATCGCGATGTTTGTCCACAATCTGTTTCATTTATTATATAGTACACCAACTAAATGGTAGATAGGTATAATTATAATCCCCTGATAGATAAATCGAAACTTTTATCAAGGAGAGTTATCTGAAAATTGCATAAAAAGCAATTTTTTTTTGCTTTGAGGATGCTAGGGCAGGGGGGTGGCCTGCGAGATTAAAGGGCTGTATCAGGTCTGATTCAGCGTGAGTTGCGTTTCTTTGGCGGGTCAATCGGTTTTAGTTCCTTGAAAACTTTGCCTGTCAGATAATCGGTAAATGTAACTTTGACGGTTACGGGCTTTTCTTCGATGTCTTCGATTTTGCCTGTTACGTCAAATATGAGCCTGTAATTGATGGTCAGAATCGTTGCGAACCAGTTTTTCTTCAATTCGCCGGGCTCCACTCGCCACTTGCCGAGTTCCTTGCCTTGCCAGTCCTCGAGGCGGACATCGACGCTGCCGGTGGCCTTGATGACGTCGCCGTCTTCATCCAGCGGCTGAATATAGACGATAAGTTTTTCCTTGCTGCCGTCTTTGTCTTTATCGTAGAAGCCAGTAAATCTTGTGAGCTTGATTCTCTGCAAATCGTAGAGGTTTTGGCCGTTAGCGTCTGACGGCAGATTTGAGAGGATTTTTATCTGTTCTTTTAGTTCTTGCTTTTGTGCTTCGGACCTGGCGATTTGGTGTTCTAATTCCCTTTTCTCCTGCTTGAGTGTTCGAATTTTATCTTCAGGAGTTGGCTTTTCCTTACCATTGTTCTGGCAGCCGGCTGCGGCTACCAGTAGGCATCCTGCCATGATAATGAGTGTTCTCACTTTTGCGACCTTTCAATCAGAAGGTTCATCGCTGTCGCCTTCGCTCTTGGTGACAACTTCGGGCGCTTTTTGGAGTATTCTGTCGACCAGTCCGTAATTGATGGCCTCTTCGGCATTTAGCCAGAGGTTGCGGTCGCAGTCTTTCTCTATCTTCTCGCTGCTCTGGCCTGTTCGTTCGGCAAGTATGTCATACAGCCGCACTCGCAGGCGAAGTATCTCCTGGGCTTCGATATCCAGATCCGTCGCGGGACCCTGCAATACACCCGATATCAGGGGCTGATGCAATAGCGCCCTGCTGTTGCCGAGGACGAATCGTTTTTCGCTCTTTCCGCCTGTGAGGAGCACGGCGGCCATACTTGCCGCTAATCCGACGCAATACGTTGCGACGTCGCATCGCAGGAACTGCATCGTATCGTAGATCGCAAGGCCTGCGGTTATCGATCCGCCGGGCGAGTTTATGTATAAGTGAATGTCCTGCTTGTTGTCCTCATTGCTCAAGAACAACATCTGGGCGACAATGAGATTCGCCGCGGTATCGTCTACAGGCCCGCCCATGAAGATTATCCTGTCCTTGAGCAATCTGGAGTAAATATCGTAAGCGCGCTCTGTTCGCCCGCTTTTTTCAATTACTATCGGCACTAAAGTTTGATTTACAGCCATATTCGTTGTTCCCTGTTCGTTTGTAATACTGCGTAAAAAGCCGGCGGCAGCCGCTACTTCTTATTGTCGCCTACTTCTTTATCGTTTTTCTTGCCTTTATCTTTTTTCTTATCTTCGTCTTTATTCTCCTCTTCTTGAAGCACCTCATCGATAAGCCCGTACTCATGCGCCTCCTGGGCCGACATGTACCTGTCACGTTCGGTCTCGGCAGCTATCTTTTCGACAGACTGGCCGCTGTGCTTCGAGAGTATCTCATTGAGCATGGCTTTGGCTTTTAGAATCTCCTCGGCCTGAATCTTAATATCCGCCGCCTGGCCGGTGACTCCGCCCCACGGCTGGTGCAGCATGATCTTTGCGTGGGGCAGGGCGTGGCGTTTGCCTTTTGTACCTGCGGCGAGAATAACAGCGCCTCCGGATTGCGCCCTGCCGATGCAATAGGTCGCTATGGGTGAGCCGATAAATCGCATCGTATCGTATATCGCCATCGTATCATCGACGCTGCCGCCGGGCGAATTGATATACAGGCTGATCTCGTGGCCACGTTTGAGGTTATCGAGGTACAGCAGCTTCATAATTACTTCCGCGGCCCTGGCATAAGATATCTCGCCTATCAAGAACACGATGCGGTTCTCTAAGAGCATATCGTCCAGGCTCATCTGGCGGTATCGCTGATACTGTCCGTATTGGTCGTATATCTCCGAATGCCTGCCCTGGGCCTGGCCGTTACCGGCTGTGGCGTTGGGCTCTAGCATGTGTCTTTCAGGGTGTTCAATAAGCATCTATCATTTCCTTCAATGAACAGTAGAATATATAATCAAGCTATCGGATATTTTCACTCCTGGGTTTTCTTTTTCGCTGTTGTTTTGCGTTTTTTAGTGGTTTTTTCGGCAGTAGAGGCCTTTTGGGCGGTTTTTGTGGTTTTGTCGGTTTTCTTGGCCACTTTTTTTGTTTTCTTGGCCTTCTTGGCTTTCTTCTCGGGCGCGACTTCTGTTATTTTCGCGGACTCCAGCAGTTTTGCTACGCATTTATCCTCTCGCACCTGCAGTTTGAACTGCGCCAGTGAGCCGTCTCTGACCATATCTTCCCGGAGTCTTTCCGGACGCTGCTGGCGCTGAATGGCCAACTGCGCGACATGGCCGTTGACCTCTTCGTCGCTGACTTCGATCTCGAGCTTTTCTGCGATCTTGTCCATTATGAAGAACGTCTTCAATTGCGATTCGGCCTCTTCGGCGCTTCCGGCCTTCAACTGGTCCATCTGCTCTTCGATCTTCTCCCGCTGCACGCCCCTCTGGAGCAGTGTTATCTGCTGCCTTCGCAGGACTGTCTCTGCCTGGTCGGCGACGATATCGGTGGGCAAATCGAATTTGGTGTTTTCGAGCATATGCTTGTAAATCTGCTCGGTCATCTCCGTTCGCGATTGCTGCTCCAATCGGCCTTGAAGCGAATCGCTGATTTTCTCGCGAAGCTCGGGCTCGTCTTCTACACCGTATCTTTCCAGAAAATCCTTATTCAGTTCGGCGGGCTTGAGATACTTGATATCCTTGACCGTAACTTCAATATCGACCTTCTTGCCGCGATATTCTTCTCTGAAATACGTCTCGGCGACTTCGACCGTGGTCTTTTTGCTATCGCCGGCGACGGCGCCGGCCATAAGCTCGTCGAGGTTTTCAACAGGGATACTGCCGACATAGCCGTTTTGGCGCACGTATATTTCGATGTTGTCTAATTTCTCTTCTTCTTCGACGCCCTCGGCCTTTAGGAGCGCATCGGCTATTATCTGGTCTTCTGCTTCGACTTTTGCGCCTTCTTCCCGCGGGGCCCAGACGCCGGCGTATCTCTGCAGTTGCTCGACCTCCCTGTTGATCTGCTCGTCGGTTACTTCGAGTTTGGTCTTATTTACCGGGATGCCTTCGAGTTCGGGCAGGTCGAATTCGGGGCGAACTTCGATTTCAAAATCGAATTTCATCGGCCCGTCTTCCGGCAGTTCCACGTCCTCGAAATCGATATCAGGCTCGCGCAGGGCGTCCAGTTCGTTGTCTTTGATCGCCGATTCGCTCGCCTCGGCCAATAGTTTGAGCTTTACCTGCTCGGCCGTCTCTTTGCCGAACCTCTTTTCTAACAGCCGCCGGGGCGCGCGTCCCTTTCTGAAACCGGGCACTATCGCCTCTTTTCGCAGATCTTCGTACTGAGCGTCGACCGCTTTGTTTATCGCCTCTTCCGGGACCTCCACCAGCACCTTCTTCCTGCAGGGCCCGGCCTCTTCGATTGTTACAATGTTCTTGATCTTAGGTTCTTCTACAGCTTCCGATGCGTCTGCGGTTTCCGATGCGTCTGCGGCTTCCGGTGTTTCTACAGCTTCCGGTGTTTCTGTGGATTGCGTCGGCTCTGTTTTCTGATCGTCTTCACCCATTTTATGCTCCCATACTTTTGAGTCACAATTGCGATTTCATCATAAACAACAAGTAAAGGATTGCGCTATCGGCGAGTCGGCAAAGAAAAAAGGGTTCAGGGAAACGAAACGCCCTTAGCCCGGTCTTCAAGTTTTTCGGCCCCTTTTGAGGGACTCAAACGTACCGGAGACCAATGCCAAACTACCAGTTAGCCGGTAACTCGCCGATACTATATCCTTTTATAGTTCGTTACTGTTGTTCCGTCAAACAAAGCGGGTGATGAGATTCGAACTCACGACATTCACGTTGGCAACGTGACGCTCTACCACTGAGCTACACCCGCAGAATCGTATCTCGTGAAGCGATTCAGTTTCATTCGATACAAATACAGATTATACGCCCTGTTATCGTCTTTGCAAGCGGATTTTCTGCAAAATCCGGTGCTTTTTCAGGTCTGAATTGTTGTTGATGGCCGTTTTGGGTGAGGGGTTTTGTGATTAGCAGGTCAGGTGGAGGGCGGCGGCGACGTTTTCGCCGGATTTTGATAGTTCGTTGAATCGGTTGACGGCTTTTTGGGTTTTGAGGGCTTCGAGGCGGATGTTGAGTTCGTCCAAGGCGCGGCGGGGTGCTTTTATCCCGGATTTCCCAAGTAATAAGTGACATAAGAACAGAATTTTGATAGTATAAAGCTTAATGGAGACCATTCAAGTCACTTTTGACCATTTGATACGGGAGAACCCAATGGGTGAGTCACGCAAAGACAACGAGTCAGTGCCCGTTTCCAAGCAGAAATTGTGCGTTGCGGCTGGTTCTGACGGCCACAACCGCAGCAAATGACTGAAAAGCCTTGAAGTTTTGAGAACGATTTGGCAACTTATGGCAGTTAAGGAGCATTATTATGTACAATCTCATTCGTTTCTCAGTAGCGCTCATACTAATCTCTTCGCTGACAGGAACCTATGCCGATTCGGGTCAGAGTACACGAGTTATCGACCCGAACCAACATGCCTGCACTTTTACCGGCTCGTATCCATACCGGGAGAAGGCAGAGTATGTACTAAAGGAATTAGACCTGAAGGCGGGCGACGTCGTGGTAGACATCGGCGCCGGCAATGGCTGGTGGGCCGAACGCATGGTCAAGTTTGTGGGCTCCGAGGGCGCCGTTCATGCGTCGGAGGTCGAACAGAAGAAAGTCGACGAAATGAAAAAAAAGTTCGCTGATGTACCACAGATAAAGCCGTACCTGTGCCCGAGTGACGGTACGGGCCTGACAGAGAACTGCTGCGACCTAGCTTTTCTCTCAAAGACCTATCACCATCTCAATGAGGGGGGGCATGTTGACTATCTGCGCCATCTGCGGAAGGTTGTCAAGCCGAATGGGCGCCTCTGTGTGATCGAAAAACACCCTTTACTTTCCGGACGGCGCAAAGGACGCGCATGGTCGCCGGCGCTGCTAATTCAGCAAGCGGAGGAATCGGGGTGGATCCCTATTCGGTACGAGTTGATTACAGGGACGCATCACTACATTGCCATCTTCGTCCAGCCGGAGATTTTTCCAACTGAGCCGCGGAAAGAGAGATGACCGGCCAGGCAGGACCGGACCGGAAAAAAAAAGGAGGAATATTCGGCAGTCCACAGGAATGCTTTTTGCGCTGGTGATGGAACACATGAGTTGTTCGGGTTCATACCTGACGCCCGGCCTTACGATTCACATGCGTTTATTATACCTTGGCGGTTTGAAGGCTTTGCATTTTTTGGTATTGCCTGCCGGCGATCTCGATTGGTTTGAAAGGCAGGGGCTCGGCGAATTTGACCATGACACGTACTTTGGAAGGACCCATCGCATCGACGCGACGGATATGGCAGACGCGAAGGAGATTTACCCTGCGAGAGCCCGAACGCGGGACACTGAAGAGCATCGTAATCTGCCGGCCCGGATGTCGCCAGTTCTCGTCGGCATCGCAAATGAACGCTCCGCCGGCGCTGCTGAGTTCGACCATTCGCCCCTGGAACATGGGCCGGCCGAAGTCACTGGTGAATCTGACCGGCCAGTCGTAATAAAGTCTTTGCTCTTTTCTCTGCTCCACAGCTACGCCTATTTTCGATACCGCCACGGCACTGTTTCAATCTTTCTCTTATGTCGGCACAATCCCGGAATTTGATTTAGAAAAAGTGCTCGCCCACATCCTTTTAGGGATTTTGCTGTCATTTTAGTGCGAATTCGGGTATAATTGAACAAGCATTGAGTTCGGCTGCATCTACAGGAACAAAGGTATGGCTATGGGAAGGAATGTTGTCGTGTACCGGCATTTTCAGATGAGATTCGCTGTGCTCGTGGCGGCTTTGCTTTTACACTTTCAAGCTGTTCTGCCCGGGGCGCCACACCTCGGTGACGAATTCAAGCTCAAACAGCCCGACGATTCGTATGTAAGCGTACGGGTGTGGGGGGATGAGTTTTACCAGCGGGTGGAGGGGCTCGACGGCTATACGCTGGTGCGAAATCCCAAGACGCGCTGGATATGTTATGCGCGGCTGTCGAGCGACGAATCGGAACTGGTCCCAACAGATATCGTTTACAGAGACAGGGCCATTGCCCAGAAAGCGTTGGGTGTCGCCAAAGGCATAGATTTGAGTCCGCAGATCAGAAGGGCGAAATCGCTACAGAAGCGGCTGAAGCTTTTGGGTGAAGATGAGGGAACGGATGCAAAGCTGGAAGATGCGCCGGTTTCAAAGGAACTGACGGGCTCGGTGCTTGGATTGACTTTGCTGATTGATTTTCCCGACGATCCGTGTACGATTCCGCGAAGTGAGGTTGAGAATTATCTCAACCAATACGGCTACTCGAACTACGGCAACAACGGTTCTATTCGGGATTATTTTCAGGATATCTCTGGCGGGCTGCTGGACTACACGAATTATGTCACGGAGTATTACACGGCGCTGCACAATAAGGATTATTACACGGATGAATCGATCCCATACGGAAACCGGGCCCGTGGACTGATTCACGAGGCCCTGGCATGGCTTGACGGGCAGGGTTTCGATTTTTCGATCCTTTCGACGGATTCGGACGGGCAGATTCGTGCTATCAACGCTTTATATGCGGGATATAGAGACAACGCATGGGCGGAGGGGCTTTGGCCACACAAGGGGCATTTGGAGCCGACATTCTATGCTGATGGAGTAAAATCAGGTGACTACCAGATTACGAATATCGGTAACGAGTTGTATTTGGGGACGTTTTGTCATGAGAACGGGCATCTGCTTTTCGACTGGCTGGACCTTTATGATTACGACCTCGATTCCTACGGTATCGGGTTTTACGGCTTGATGGGCTACGGTGGCCACGGTATGAATCCCATGCCGCCTAATCCGTCTTACAGGATTCAGGCCGGTTGGGAGAGTTCAACCGAACTCACCGACATTCTGCCCGGCACGGTTGTTTCACATACCGCTAATTCGCGGCACTCTTATCGCTATTCACATCCGTCGTGGCCCGAGGAGTATTTTCTGATCGAGAGCCGAATCAAAGCCGG
>Ga0075123_10000356_pt1 | contig 23971 bp, 20 predicted proteins | sample AntAceMetag02UKX_FD_69808 | JGI IMG/M metagenome (GOLD analysis project Ga0075123, IMG submission 69808) | Saline lake microbial communities from Ace Lake, Antarctica - Antarctic Ace Lake Metagenome 02UKX | ecosystem: Environmental > Aquatic > Non-marine Saline and Alkaline > Saline | place... | reverse complement strand
AGAGCAAAGTGGACTTCCGTCGGGGCCGACAGCGGGCCGATGGATTCGTCGTCGGTGTCCCAAAGAGGAGAGTTGTCCAGCCCAAGCTCGCGCATGTAGTCGCGATCTACAAATGCGAGGAAAGGGGGATTTTCGCTGGAGATTATTCCACCGAAATTTTCAAAACGATATTTCATCTTCGGCCTTTCGTTTTTCTTCTGTCCCGCATCGATTTCAGTTTGTCTTGAGTTCTTGAGTTTGGCTTGTCAAAAGGACAATACTGCGTAACCCATTCTTTAAACACGGGATCGTCGATGCTACTTGTTCTAAGATTGGAATAGGCTTCGGGGTTTGTGAGGATATAGGGTTCGGGCTCACTGACGACAAAATAGAAATTGGCCTTTGAATAATAAGCTACGTGTTTTCCATGTGAATTGAATTTACTTTTGCCGTCGCAGTGTCGGATGTAAAAGACGGCCGTCAAGGAGGTGAACAATAACAGGCCGACTACGGAATTAATCAGCAAAACAACGCGTCGGTGTTTGAGCCTGCTTGTGCCGACGGAGAATAAAAAGACGGCCAAGACACCGGCAAGGCCGTACGAAAGCAGGTATCCTGCGACTTCGGAGCCCGGCTCTCCGACTGCGGCGTTGATGAATGAAGGTTGTTCTACGGAAATTTCCCTGATGATTTTATTTGTCGGTTGAAACGTTGCTGCGAAGAATTTATGAGAGAGGCCGAACACGAGACACCATAAGAAGACCATAGACAAACCCAAGGCCAAATGGCGCAATTCCACCCATCGCCAGGGACGCGACAAGTAAAAAGCGACGGCAGCAATAACGATAAAGGCCCCAAGGACGACCCATGTGATCTTGCCAATCGTAGAAATTATCCAACGCTCGCGGGCCAAACGCACGCGCACGCCCACCGGCAAATAGAAGTTTATGCTGGGTTTTAGCTGGGTGCATTTATCAAGCGCCTTGACTGCTTTTCCATATTCTTTCAGATTCATGTGGAGCAGTCCGAGGTAGTAATAGGCTTCTACAAGCTTGTAATATTGCGGAGTTTGCTTGACAATAGTCTTTAGCTTTTCGACATGCCCGGCGATTTTGTTGAGGTCAGATTGTCTGCTCGAAGCAATACTCGCCTTCTTTAAGATGGCATTCTGTTTCTTGTATTCCTTTTCGAGCGACCTGATCCTTGCAACTTCGTTCGCAGCCAACAGTTTCAGCGGATGGTTGATGGGAATTTTTACCGAACGGACGGCCTTGTATTTTCGTAATGCTCCATCGGGATTTCCTATTCGCTGTTCGTAGAATCGCCCAAGAGATATCAAGGCCTCGGCCCGTTGCAAATGAGTTATCTTTCGACGACGCAGAACACTATTGAGCAATCCGAGGCCCTTGCCGTAGTCGCCCTTGTCGAACATGGCCTCGGCCTGCGAGGCCGGGTCCTGTGGGCCGGCCAGGGCACAGGCGGCAAAAACAAGCAAAATCACTGTCAGGGCTGCCCCTTTCACAGTCTGTTATCCTTCCATGTCACTCAACTGATCAATTGCATGCGCGTCGTCGGAGGCCTGCTGTTTGTCCGAGCGGCTTCTATCCTTCATGAAAACAGACATAATGACGCCCGAGACCACGCCGAAAGCCGCTGTTATTCCGAGAAGGGCCGCTGGCAAGGCAAAAACAATCGAGCCCATTGAACTTGAATTTGGATTGTAGCCTTGCTTGACCCGCAGTATTTTGCCTTTTGGTCCGTCGCTGCGTTTCTGATTGCTGCAACCTTCTGCGCCGCCGAAGGAGTTTTCGGTTCTCGATTTGTCCGGGAGATTAGCTGTCACTATAACCACCTCAAATTATGAACTACAACAATTGTCATAGCTACAAAAAGTACGACGAGAGTTAGTTTAACAGCAGTGCGCTGTCGAGTAAAGAAAACGCGGACGCCGGGCAGGACGACTATGAATATTGCTGTCAGTAATACGGCGACAATAGGCAGTGTGAATGCAATGTTGTATGACAAGAGATACGGCAAGGCGGCGATGCGATGCTCGGGCTCGGCAATCGTCGTAACGATCCTGATATAAGTGAGGTCGTTGCAGGCCAAAGCTGTCACGGCAATCATTATTCCTGAAATACATGAGATACCTGACAGCACGGCTTTGTTTGCGCCTGTGGCGATTGAGGGCGACTGCGGAGCTGCGCCGGTGACATCGCCTTTGAGAGAACGAACGAACTGCACAAATGAAGCGCCGGCGCCGATTACAACGAAGAGTAACAGCAGTGAGTTTACGGCTTTTGCGATCAGGTGGTCTTGCAGGATCGGCTTGCCGAGATCGAAAAATGCCAGGCCGATGACAAGCTGGGTGAGGAAAACGGCCAACGCGAATGCAGCACCGGCGTAAAGGACCCGGCTGCGTATCCGGCCGATTACAGTCAAATATGAAATCAGGAAAATGACGGTTATGAGAGCACATGGGGTCAGTGCGTCAACAAGACCTGCTTTGAAAGCGAGAGACGAGGTAAGAGTGCTGAGCATTTCTTCCTTGATTGTCGATGTATCATGCTGCTGCTTGAAGGGGACGATCGTCTCGGCCCAATATTTTTCGGGGTCGTCGAAGAACTTTCCCATTTCATTCGGCAGAAGGGTTTCGATATCGAATTCGCCGCCGATGACGGAGCGGCCTATGAAGACGGCAGGTATGTCGGCGCCTTGCCTGCCGAACTCGGCGCCGGCGTTGAGGAACAACTCGTATGCCCCCTCGACGCTGATGTCGAAATAGCGCACTCTGAACGTAATGTAGTTTTCCTTTGCCAGATTGGGCAGGTAGTGATTGAGCAGCTTGCGGCAGTAAGCGCAATCGTGCGAAAACAGGTACAGGGGAATCTCCGGATTGTGCTCGTCGTAGTTGATGAGAATTTCTTTGCTCAGGCGATTGGCTTCGCGTTCTAAGCTGTTGCCAGCTCCGGGGCCGTCGGCACGCGGCATGAGAGTTATTGCATCAAGGACCGTGCCGTCACTGGCTATGGCTCGGATAGTCATTGAATTGGAAGTGACGTCGCACCGGCAGAAATGATGTCTGCGAGCCTCGGCCTGGGAGGGATATGCCGGGTTCTTTCTCATCCAGATCAGCTCTGCCCCTGCGCCGCCCGTATTGACATACGTTATGCCCTGGCTTTGTGAGCGTTCGTAAAGATGCCAACTCGAAAAGACAACATCAACTTTATATTTCTGAAAAATCGGGATCCAGACTTGCCGGAGGACATCCGACGGCCTGCCGCGCGAGATATACACAGGGTCGTGCACAAAGACCACTCGAAAGGGCGCTTGCTGCACTTGTTCTAATGCCAGTTCCGATTCGAGCCATTTGATCTGCGGGCTCTGTGCGCTGAGTTCCTCGCGCCTCTGACGGCCCTTTGAGTCCCATGCGTTTAAGGCGAAGAACTGTACGCCTGCCCATTCGAATCGGTAGTAGCCTTCTTCGAGCATAGGCAGGTATTGTGCAAACAGGCCCTTGCCATCGGCGTAATCATTGTCACCGGTGACAGGGTAGATTGCAGAACTTCGCAGCAGTTGAGACTCGACCCGGAAGAACTCTTCCCAGAGTTCGGGTTTTTGGCCCTGGTCGACCATATCTCCGAGAACCAGACAGAATGCAGGTTCATGAAGGATCATCTGATCAACTACTTCGCGGTGGTATCGGGGCGTCCTGTTGTCTCCCGGACGGGGGTCGCCATAGACGGCAAAAGAAAAAGATTCACCAGGGCGGACGGCAGTTCTTATCTGGAATGTGGGGTCGTTTTCGAGTGTTCTAATTTCTCCATCGGCGCATATCACTTCATAGTCGTAGACGGAGCCGCTTTCGAGCCCTGTTACTTTTATGAAATGCGATTTGCCGTCGGTTTGTGACGCAAATTCCTTTGGCCCGTCAGGAGCAAGGACTCTGATTTTGGCAGGCATGGCCTTGTTCAAGTGAAAGGCTACCGTAGCTGAGTCGGTCGTGACATCCAGCAGATAAGGGCCGACTGCAAAGCCGGACAAGTTGTCATCTGCAGTTGCCGGACGAGCCCCGCCGGGGATAAGGGCCAATATCACAAATATTGAAATCGAAAATTTTGACAGGCTCATTTTCCGGGTGTCTCCGAGGCAAGAAGATCAGTAACCCTGGTTTTGATCTGCCTGGCGATGGCCGAATTGTACCCTTCTCTGGTGAAACTTATCTTTCCCGCCTTGTCGATGATAATAGTTGTGGGATAAACGGAAATTTTGTAGCTGTGAGAGACTTCTGCGCCTCTGTCGAGCAGAATGGGATAGTCAATGCCAAGGTTTTCCGCGGTCTTCTTCACATCGTCGATGTGTTCCGGATCAGTGCATACCGCGGCAACTGTAAGATTGTCACTGTCCGATGGATTAACAAGTGATTTCAAGTCGACCATCTGCCGCTTGCAAATGGTGCACTGCGTATTCCAGAACAGCAGCACAACGACCTTCCCTTTATGCGCGTTGAGGTAGAAACGGTCGTGCGAAAGTGTATCAAGCCTGAAATCCTTTGCGGTTGAGCCGGATTGACTACCGCTGTCATCGCCGCATCCCGGCAGAAGAAAGGCAAGGCAAAATGCCGTAAGTATCTTCGAGGAGAGTCTCATTTCTGATTATCCTGCTCCAGGTTCTTTTTGTTCTTACGGATACAACCGGCTACAGCATTGAGGATGTTGAGAGTGATAACGGTAAAGACGCCCGAGCCAAATGCAAAAGCCAGGAACGCAGGGATGTGGCTTCCTACCGAACTTGAATTGGGATTGTAGCCGGTCTTGACTCGTAATATTCTGCCTTTGTTCTGTTCTTGTTTCATTTTTCGATCACCTCAGAGACGGCATAGCCAGCCCGGCGGTCAGATAATTCTCAAGCGCCTTTGCATCCATTATATCATAGTCTCCTGCCAACATGTTCGCTATGATTTGACTTGTTTTGGCCCCGCGCTTTTGAATTCGCGGTTTGATTATACGGTAGAAGATTTCAGCCTCTTTCTGCTTGACTTCGCATTTGTCAAGATCGGAACTGCGCAGCTTTTCAATGTCCATTATTTCGAAGAGCACGCAAAGAGCATAGGTTCGTGCGATTACATCTTCAAGTTCTCGGCGGGCTGTCAGCAGGGTTGAGGAATCCGCTCTTGAGAGTTGCTCGATTGCGGCCTCAGCCGCCGATTCGAGTGTCTTGTTTTGACCGAAGAAATCTTTGTCGCGTCGGATAAAGGTCGGGCGTATGCCCTCGAAATAGGCTCCTATGCGTTCGAAGGCTGCTTTTCTCCCAGCGACATCGGAGCCGGCCATCGCATCGAGTTCATCGGTGATCGCCATTACGGTGACATGCTGAAGACCTTTGGCCAGGATTTGCTGGTTGACTTTGACTTTTTCGCCGGCGGCGCACTTGTCCAGGACACGCCGGATTTGAATGTCATAGTCGGTGGCCCATTTTCCGTCGATTCGTTTGACTATTGCGGAGGTGATTTCATATTGAGAAGCTATTGCGGCCCAATCGGGATTCTGGTGTTTGCGCATTCTCTCTATCGTAACTTCCGCTTTGGCGTATGCCTTGATCTGCGCCAGGTCCGAAGCCGGTTCCTGTTTGTGGCCACAGCCGACCAGGCACGCTGCCAGAAGAAGGCTCCAGTAAAGACGTTCGATTCTCATTTCAACATCTTCTTTATTTGTCATATTCCAATTACGATCAGGTAGTGAATGTTTATATAGTATGTTGCCAGATATATGCCTGCGACAAACAGGGTCACACCAATCAACCCGCCTGCAAGGGCTGAGACGACTTTTCCCGCGGATTGCGAGTTGGTGACAATAAGTTTTTCGGCTACCGCCGTCGAGAGCAGTGAACCGACACCGGTTGCTGCAGAAAAGGAGGTCACTATCAGCAGCATCTCTCTGAGGGATGCGAATTGTTCGCGGATAAGCCATGCTAACAACAATAACAAAGCCGCCATTGCAGCAAAAGCCGCGAACGAGTAGGCGAGTTTACTGCTGTCTACGGCACACGGTTTTTTCAGGATTACAACGGCAATCGCAAGGGCATAAATGAGCCAGCAACCTGCGGCTAAGTGCTTTCTTCGAATGTTGCGTTTGCAGCGCGTGATCTGGGCATTGATTGTGTTGGCGAGCGCGGGCAATTCAGCGAGCGCCTTTTTATATGTTTGCAGGGCCTGCTTATAGCGTTCGGCTTCGTAATAGGTCTCGGCGATTTCGATAGGGACTTCCTGTGCGTGAGGATGCGAAGGGTACTTGTTCTTGAGCTTGTTGTAAACATCCACAGCTTTGTCGGGATCGTCCAGGCGATATTGGTTCGCCAGCCAATACTGCATCGTCGGCGCCAGCTTGCTGGTGGGATACTCTTCGATTATTGACCCGACGGCATCGAGCAGTTTCGCGCGTTCGGCCGGATTGTCCTTTTTTCGTGCGAACTCGACTTTTCGGATCCGCTCGAACCGCTCAAGCGGTTTGTAATCATGATCGGAGTATTCAGACAGGTATTTTATCCGCTGATTGGCCAGAGGCGTGAGAGTCCCGTCGGGGTATTCGGCAACCAGGCGATTATACCAGGTAAGGGCCTCGCCAAACCTGAACAGCTTTTCGTCAAGTATCTCAGCTATGGCGAAATAGGCATCGTCAATCTGGTAATGCCCCCTGTTATTGTCAATGAATTCTCTGTATGCACGGACACTATCTTCGTAGGCGCCCTTGTCGGCGAGACGTCTGCACTGCTCACAAGTTCTTCTCTGCATCAGCGGCGGGCTTTTCAGAACTACCTGCCTTTGTTCATCAATGAAAGAAGCGTTCACCGATTCGACATCAACATCGATGCGAACAGCACCTGAAGGGGAAACGGCAGTCCGGGTTTCGGCAGCGATACCGAGATACGTTATTCCGTCGACTTCAACGGCCGGACCTGTTTGACCGACCACGGCTACAAAGGCCGCTGCCCTCGTAGGGACTTTCTGGTTGTGGGCCATTAGAGTCGAATGCAACGCGGTTCGCCTGAGGGATTCTTTGTCGGGCGCCTTACCGCCTGCAAAGGTGGTGACAACTTCGGCAGTTGTTATTACGCCGAACGTATGGGCGGCGGGCGTGTCGAAAAAGCTCTGCAAATCTTCAGCCGAGTGGGCAAAAATCAGGCTTAATCCGCCCCAGTCGAGTTTCCACGAAAGGCTAACATCATCAGTGCGTTTGGACTGAACAACTCGGAGAAAAACTGAGTCTAAGCCTGAAAGATTGTAAATCGGGACGTACGGGCGGACGTCTGAGAACAAGTCAGAACCTTCTGCGGGGACAGGCGTCAGAGAGATTATGAATTCGGGGGCCTCAGACATCATGAGCGAAACAATGCGGCCCGATATATCGCCCCAAACCACAACGAAGGAGAATGGGGTGTTTGGCAGAGGTTGGGTCTGGAACTGGAAGCGGCTTTGCGTATTTGCGATCCAGTAGGTGCAACGAGTGGAAGGGGCAAGGCCTGAAATAGTAACTTCATGCCGGTCGGAAATGCCGAGGCTTTCTGCGGCCGAAGACGGCAAAGCATCTGTGCCGGCCGGCTGGTAGAAAACACGACCTTTGTAGAATTCCCTGCTGAGCCAGCTTATGGTGACCTGAGAGTCGCCAATATTGAGAAGCTCAGGTTTTACAGCAGGGACAGTCGGCTCGGTGCGCTGCAGGAAAAACCAGGCTGCAACTCCGATAATTACCGCTATTACTATTAAGACACTTCTTTTTCTCATTATGTTACGTCCTGAAGAAGGACACTCAAGAATCCGGCTATCAACCAACAGTTCGGCTTTTGATTCTTTTGACTTGAAAATATAGAAGGAAGATACCGGTGGACCGGTAAAAAACTCTGTTTCAGGCAAGGGCTTATGGAACAGCGGGTGAAGGGAATCGAACCCTCGTGATCAGCTTGGAAGGCTGGAGCTTTACCACTAAGCTACACCCGCAAAAACTGCTTAATCTTCTTAATATACGTTCGGAAGAGTAATTTGTCAATGCAAAAAGGGGTTGTTTTTGGCGAAATCGATGGCAGATGGGAATGTGCTTTGCTAATTGAGGGGGAATTAGTAAGATATTTGGTCGGAAGAAAGACAGGCAGGTGGTTTTGTGGGGTAATTTGTTATGAGTATCGCAGAAATGGCTGGGGCGGCGAAGGCGGCTTCTATTGGGCTTGGGGCTGTTGGGACGAATGTTAAGAATGGGGCTCTGGCTGAGATCGCCGGTGCGCTTGGGCGCGAGTGTGATCGGATAGTTGCGGCAAATGCGGAGGATCTGGCGGAGGCTGAGAAGAATGACATTGGCGGCCCGTTATTGAAGAGGCTGAAGTTCGATGCTGGTAAGATTGGCGAAGTTGTTGTGGGGATTGAGAGTTTGATTGGGCTGGATGATCCGGTTGGCAGGACGCTGGCGGCTACGGAGCTTGATGCGGGATTAGAGCTTTATAAGGTGAGTTGTCCTATTGGGGTTATCGGGATTGTATTTGAGTCACGGCCTGATGCGCTTGTGCAGATTTCGACGCTTTGTTTGAAGAGTGGGAATGCGGTTCTGCTAAAGGGCGGTAGTGAGGCTGTGCGGACTAATCGGGTGTTGACTGATATTATTTCCGAGGCGGGTGCGCGGGCGGGTTTGCCGAGTGGGTGGATTCAGCTTTTGGAGACTCGGGATGATGTGGCGGAGATGCTGGGATTGGATGAATATATCGATTTGATTGTTCCTCGCGGGTCGAATGAGTTTGTTCGCTATATTATGGACAATACGAATATAGCCGTGTTGGGTCATGCGGATGGGATATGTCATGTTTATGTCGATGGGGATGCGGATTTGGAGATGGGGGTTAGGGTGGCTGTTGATTCGAAGTGTCAGTATGTGGCGGTTTGTAATGCGGCGGAGACGTTGTTGGTGGATGAGAAAATTGCGGGGGATTTTCTGCCTAAGGTGAAAGCGGCTTTGGAAGCTGAGGGGGTTGAGATTCGCGGCTGTGAGAAGACGGGTTCGGTGATTGAGGTGAAGGCAGCTACCGAACAGGATTGGTCTACGGAGTATCTGGATTATGTTCTTTCGGTGAAGATTGTCAGCGGGATCGATGAGGCGATTGGGCATATTAACCGGTATGGGTCGGGGCATACGGATGCTATTGTCACCGGTAAGAAGTGGAAGGCGGAGAAGTTTATGAGTCTGGTCGATTCGGGTAATGTTTTCTGGAATTGCAGTACGCGGTTTAGTGATGGGTTTCGTTACGGCCTGGGGGCTGAGGTGGGGATTAGTACGAATAAGATACATGCGCGCGGGCCGGTGGGATTGGAGGGATTGGTTATTTATAAATATCGGCTTATTGGGAAGGGGCAGGTTGTGGCGGAGTATTCTGGGGCCGAGGGGAAGAAGTTTACGCATAGGCGAATTGAATGAGCGGTTGTTTTGTTGGGCTTTTTTTTGCGGATTTTTTTAAAATTGGGGGAATTTGGGGGAAAATTTTGGGTTGTTTTTGGGGGGAATGTTCGTTTTTGGGCTGATACTGACGATTCAGCGCGCACAAACGCGCAAGTTTCTTGAAAAAGGGGGTGAAAACGCGCAGAAAAATGACGGAAAAGTACATAAAAAGTACGTTTTTGTACGGAAAAGATACAAAAATATACGGATTTTGGATATTCAACTTGCGCGTTTGTGCGAAAATGCTCCGCTCGCCGCGGGGGCTTGTTTTACCGCGGAGATCGCCGAGATCGTGGATTTTTTTTGACACGGGATAACACAGATGAATACAGATCTCTTTTGCTGTGGCGGGGTAATACCTCATTGGATTGCTGGACTCTTATCCTGGTGGATGCGTCTTGAGCCAATCTTTCCATTTGGCGTAGGCTTCTTCTACAGGAACCACATGAACCAGGTTCTCCTCGATAAAGAGTGCATATGGAAATCCACTGTAGTTCAAGACGGACACTCCATGGCGCAGGGCTGATAGAGCGGTCTGGCCTCCTCTTACGACTACGCGGTCTTTGTGTTCTTTCAGAATGCCGTCGCTCAAGCTTACCGCGATCCCAGCCTTATCGCTGACCTGGGCAAAGTACTCTTCGACCGGAAGTGAAGTTAGTGGCGGCAACTCGATGTCCCTGAGCATCTGATATGTTTGCGGTGCCGACACCTTTGCTAAATTCTCCAGAACTTCGGCGTGGTTTTGGTTAGGTTTTTTTTTCTTCACTTCGGCGAGTATTCTTTCAACGGTTGAAGGGTCTCCTATCTGTGCCAGGGCGATAGTAGCGGCGGACCAGTCGGAATATTTGCCGGAATCAAGCATAGAAAGAAGTTCGGGCACGGCTTCTTTTGCCTTGAGCACACCAAGCATTCTCGCTGCATTGTATTTAAGAGAACCCTTTTCCCTCGTAACCGCATCTCTTAACAGAGGCACAACCTTGCGAGAACCGAGCCCGACGAGCAATCCCATTGCATCGGCCTTAATTTTTTTGTCCGTTCCTTTATCGGCGGACACGATGCGCCGGCTCTCGAGGAAATCGATGACCGAGTCCTCAATTGCTGTGGCATTTACCTCCATAAGACGACTTGCCATAATGTCGCGTGTGGTCCGGTCACTGTCTGTGAGGTGATTCATTACCAGTGGATAAACACGGGAGTCCTGCCATTTGGTGAGAACGGCAAGAGCGTACGGCGCGATATCACGCCATGGGCGATTCTGAACAGATGAGTTGTAGATATGATCTGCATATTGACGCGCATCGAATTCGAACAGGGCCCATATTGCCCAGTGCTGCATGTTTTTATCACTTGCGGGCAGCATCGCCTTGATATGCGGAACAGCGGCAGTTCCGTTGACTGCGACAAGGCTCTTGATTGCACCATAGTACTTTTGTGGGTCTTGAAGTTGGGGAATCAAATATTGAGTTGCCAACGGCGATTTCAAGTGAACCAATATTCTTACGGCCCTACGCGAGACCCTTGAGGACGGGCTTTGTGCAAACTCATATATTGCCTGTTCAATGCCGGTCAGTGTGTGGGTTCGGGAGATGTGGCGGACAATATAAAGCATACGCAAACTATCGTCATCCGGGAGTTCTGTGGCAATGCCTCTTAATGCGGTTTGAAGGATTATCGAATAGTCCTGGTCCGTCAGCTCATAACGTAGTGATGTCCACATGACGTCTCCGTTGCTTTCATTTACAATCAGTTCGTCGATCAATTCGGTGCAGACCTGGACGTTTGGAGACTGCATGCGGGTGAGCACGTTGGGTACGGAGGCTATCGCCTGCTCAGAAAGGATCGGGCTTGCTGATACAGGCTGCGGGCATTGACTGATCATCAGAAGAACGGCGAGGACTTGACCGATGCTGCAAGTATTTAAATATCTCATTTGCTCTATCCTTATCCAACCTTACGAAAACACTATTTATGCGGCTTCCGAGCGAAATCTGTGGTCGCCCACGCACCATCGACAGGGGCAGAAAGCCATCCTGCGCGGGTCCTTTCGTATTTCATTTTCATTCCGCATTCGATGCGGGATGATACACTGGCAGTTCGGGGTAGTTTTCGGTCGTGGGTGCATTTGCTTTTTCTTGTGTGCAGGATAGCTTAGGATGGGGTGGGAGTCAAGGGGGAAAAGGTAAAAGGTAAGAATTGGTATGCACAGCATACCCTACGCGAAGTTGTTGTAATGACGTTTGTTGGGGTGGGATATGGGTGACGAGTGGTGGTTTGTGCCGTTTGAAACCCCCAGGGTAAACCTGAGGGCTAATCGTTTTTGAGGTCGCTTTGCGACGTTTTTTTAATTCGCTTTGGGGAGAATGATGGGTGACCGTGGTGGGGGGTGATGGTGAAGAATAACCGGCGACAGTGCCGGGGGCTAAAAGATTGGGGCGGGGATTTGTTGCTATTTAATAAGTTAATCAGCCCGGGGTTTTTTGGTTTGCCCCGGGCTGATTTTTTGCGTCTTTTTTTTGGTGTTGCTTATCCTGTGTAGGCGAGGGTGTAGGGCCTACGGTAATTCTTGGTTAGCATCGCATTTGCCTGTGCAATACCCTTGCTGCAATTGGTAATCCTCTGGCTGTCGCCGTCATAGGTCAGACTGGCGTTGCCGAGGCGTGTGCCGATATTACCCAAACAGCAAAGATTTGAGAGGACGCCGCCGACCTCGATCGGAGCATTCAGCATCGATGGGTCATCATGGCGTACAGCGGTAACGAAGTTCTCAAAGTTCCCTTCAGAATCCTCGATGCCATAATCTTCGGCTTTGACCTCTATCTTCTTGTTACCTACGTGTGCGGTACGGCCTGTAAGCCAGCCGTCGGTGCCGTAGAAGACCGTATCGTTGCCGAAGCCGTGCATGCCGTAATTAGTCCACAAACGCATTTCGTACATGATCTGTACTTTATCGTAGACATACACGATCGTCTGTGTATCGGGGGTTTCGTGGTCGTCGTCGTACCAGAGCTGTCCGCCGGAGGTGACTATATCTTTGGGATACTGCTTATCCATCCCGGTTTGCCAGACGGCGAGGTCGAGGTGGTGGATTCCGTCGTTGACGAGGTCGCCTCCGCCGTAATCCCAGAACCAATGCCATTTGTAACGCCAGCGGTTTCTGGTGAACTGTGCGACGGGGGCCGGTCCGAGCCACATATCATAGTTGACGCCCTCAGGTGGACTCTCGACCTTGGCACGGCCAATCTTGTTACGTCGCTGACAATTGATTGCCTTTGCCATATAGCATTCGCCGATTATGCCGGCCTTGATTGCTTCCTTGACGGCCTTGTGACCGGCATCGCTGCGGCGCTGTGTGCCGTGTTGTACGCATTTGTTGTATTGCTTTGCGGCCTTGATCAGGAGGTTGCCCTCGTGGACGGTATGGCTGGACGGTTTTTCGACATAGACATGCTTGCCGGCGACAATGGCCGCCAGGGCGACGGGCGTATGCCAATGATCGCAGGTGGCGATACTGATCGCGTCGATATTTTTATCGTCAAGCATCTTGCGGAAATCCGTGTAAGCCTTTACCGGGCCTTTTTCCTTCGATTCATTCCTGGCGACCTTTTCGGCCTTTTTGGAATCGACGTCGGCGACAGCAAGAAGCCTGCTGTTCTTCATGCCTGCGAAGTTTCCGGCATGACCGCGGCCACGACTACCTACACCGACGACAGCCATGTTCACCGTCTCGCTGGGAGCGGCGGCTACGGCCCTGTCAATGAGGAGAGGTGCGGCAGCATAAGCTGCTATACCGGCTCCGGTGGCCTTGATGAATTTACGCCGTGTTAATTGTGACATAATAGTTCCTCCATCGTTCTTTCATTTCTTATCTGAAGGTTTCCAATTTTTTTACCCGCTCAGCTACGTCGCCGAGCCCGAATTTTTATAGAATAGCACGTCTGTGGCGAAAAGTCGAGGTTTTTTTCCGACTCTCGTGATCCGGCCCGGATTCACAGAGATATTTGCCATAATAAGGCATAATTGCGGCAAGAAACTACAAATACGGGCATGTTAGAACCTGTCGGTATTTTTCCTAAAGGACGAGAGTATGGTGTCCGAGTTGCTATTTGTTGTGGATTCCTGAGCAATGGGTTAATATGCAGCGGTCAGTTATCAGTTATTTAATGGAGCAACTATGCGGGATTTTAGTAAGGTCAAGCGGGTTGTTGTTAAGATCGGGACCAATATCCTTACCAAGGACAGCGGCGTTGATGGAGTGTATGTTCGGCGGATTGCGGGGCAGATAAGTTCTCTGCCGGCGGTGGGCAAGCAGGTCTTGATCGTAAGTTCCGGGGCTATAGGTATGGGCGCCGGTGGGCTCGATATCGGGAGTAAGCCCGGGGATATGAAGATGCGGCAGGCTTACGCGGCGATCGGGCAGCCTTTGCTGATGGCGGAGTATCGCAAGGCTTTTCTGCGGTATGGTGTGACGGTGGGGCAGGTTTTGCTGACGGCGGAGGTACTCAATAACCGGAAGACTTATCTTAATCTTCGCAACTCGATTGAGACGCTGCTCAAGCTCGGGGTTGTTCCGATTTTGAATGAGAACGACAGCGTGAGCACCGACGAGATCGGGTCGGCGTTCGGTGATAATGACAGGCTCAGTGCGCTTGTGGCGAGTAAGATTGACGCTGACCTTCTCATAATGCTCAGTGACATCGATGCGCTTTATGATAAGGACCCGCGGCGATTTGGGGATGCGCGGGCGATAGATGCGGTTTTCGAGATTACGGATGATATGATGCGAAGTGCGGGCAAAAAGGGCAGCCGATATGCTACGGGGGGGATGAAGACGAAACTGGAGGCGGCGAAGATTGCTTCGAATGCGGGGTGTCGGATGGTTTTGGCGGACGGGAGAGCGAGGAACGTGATTGGTCGGATAATGGCGGGTGATCGGGTGGGGACGGTTTTTATGCCGAAGCGGAGGCTGAGCAATCGCTCGCGGTGGATACTTAACAGCACGGCGGCGGGGACGATACATATCGATGACGGCGCGATGCGGGCGGTGAGGGCGAGGAAGAGTCTTTTGCCGAGCGGGATAGTTTCGGTTGAGGGCAGGTTCGAGGCTGGGGCGGTTGTGATGCTCAATGACAGGGCCAAGGCGGTGACGAGTTTTGGCAGTTCACAACTGAAGGAGTTAATGGGCAAGCACAGCAGTGAGATAAAGAAGCTTCTTGGGCCGGGACATAGAGATGTGGTTGCTATACCGGAAGATATTGTGATCGTAGATTACTAATAGTGTAAGGGCACAGGAGCACAAGGAACAAAGGGGAAATGGACAAAGGGACTCCTAAATGAATCTGGGGGCTAAGTATTGGGGAAAAGCGGTTTTTAATGAAAGGGGAATGAGATGGCGGTTAGGCGAGTTAAGATTTACTGGCTTGAGATTGAAGATAAGCCGGGGAGCCTTGTCGGGCTTTTGGAAAAGGCGGCGGTGGGGAATATGGATTTTGAATGTTTTACGGCGTTTTCTTCAGGCCACGGTCGCGGGCGAGTTTACTTTTGTGCGAAGGACCCGGCAGCACTGGAGGCCTGCGCTGCGGGAGTAGGAATAGAGCCTAATGTGGCGGCGGGATTTATCGTGAGCGGGCCGGATGCCGTGGGGTGCGCCGGTGCTGATATTAAGGGGCTTGCGACGGCCGGGATCAACGGGGTGCTTTGTTCGGCGATGGTCAGCGGTGCGGATTACAAGATGTTGGTTGTTGTTGCGGCCGAGGATGGTGACGCGGCGGCGAAGGTGTTAGGGTCGTAGACTGACCCGATGGCGTTGAAGAAAAGCCCCGGAGCGTTTGCCACAGACAAAACAAGGTGGGCGGCTGGGCTGAGCGTATGCCAGCGGGTGCTTTCTTTTTTTTAGATCTCGACGGGCAAATCGTATCTCTGCCAATGGTCGTATCCGCCTTCGAGTTCCATCACCGGGAAGTCATGGTCGGCAAAGAACTTTGCTGCGGACGCGGCGAGATGGCAGACTTCCGAATAGCAATAGATGACGTTAAGCCTGTCTTTGGAGAGGCCGGTGAAGGCGTTCCAGCTGCCTTCGGGCAGGTTAACGGCACGGGGGATGTGGCCCATTGCGTAATCGTCGGACTTGCGCACGTCAATAATGTTGATATTTTCATCACGCTTGATCATATCGCTCAACTCAACCGGCCCGGTTGTAAAATCCAGTTTTGCTTCAAAATATTTCCTCGCCTTCCTGGCGCTTACAGGAGTCATCGTTCTACCCTTTCACATTGGTCAAATCATCCTTCTTATTTTGCCAAATACTACGGCCCTAAAACTGCCTGAAGGCCCAAATTCAGGGGCCTGGTTCTCTCAGTTTTACTACGTATGGGCGAGGGAAATTGTTGCAGGAAATTGGGCAGTTTGATTAGGAATTTGATTCGTGGGATTGCGTGGGTTGACAGGGGGCGCGGGTCGGCTTATTATGGGCTAAAAGCCGGTACATTAATGGAGTAATTGCGATGGGCAAGTCTGAAAAAAGTTGGGAAAAGCGGCTGGGCGGCGGGCCTGATCCGCTGACGGTTGAGTTTGTGGAGTCCCTGTCTGTGGACAGGCGTCTTTATAAGTACGATATTGTGGGCTCGATTGCTCATGCGCAGATGTTGGCCGAGCAGAAGCTAATCAGCAAGGAGGAGTTTAGGGCGATTAAGGAGGGGTTGATTGCGATATCGGAGGAGATTGCCCAGGGGCGATTCAAGTTCGATAAGACTTACGAAGATATTCATATGGCGGTGGAGGCGGCTCTGGTTAAGAGGGTCGGCGAGGCGGGCAAGAAGCTGCATACGGGCAGGAGCAGGAACGATCAGGTTGCGACGGATGTTCGGCTTTGGATGCGGGATGAGATAGAGATTCTGCAGGCGAAGATTACGGTGCTTCAGAAGGCGTTTTTGAAATCGGCGGGTAAATACTGCGATGATGTTATGCCGGGGTATACTCATCTTCAGCGGGCGCAGCCTGTGTCGGTTGCGATTTATCTGCTTAGTTTTGTCGAGCAGTTGGAGCGTGACTTTGTTCGGTTAGGCAACTGTCGGAAGCTGCTCAATGTTTCGCCTTTGGGAAGCGGTGCGGTGGCGGGTTCGACGCTGGCTATCGAGCGAAAGAGCACGGCGAAGCAATTAGGATTTTCGGATATCAGCTACAATAGTATTGACGCGGTCAGTGACAGGGATTTTTGTGCCGAGTTTATTTTTGATTGTGCGCTTGTTGCGACGCATCTTTCGCGGTTAGCCGAGGACTGGATATTGTATTCGTCGAGCGAGTTCGGGTTTGTGCGGATTGATGATCGGTATTGCACTTCTTCGAGTATGATGCCGCAGAAGCGGAACCCCGATTTGTTAGAGCTGATTCGGGGCAAGACGGGTTCGGTTTACGGGGCGCTGATGGCGATGCTTACTATTTTGAAGGGTCAACCTTCGGGGTATAACCGTGACCTGCAGGAGGATAAGGTTCATATTTTTGCGGCCAGTGACACGGTGAGGGGTTGTCTTGATGTTGCGGCGGCGATTGTCTCGCATACGAAGTTCGATACGAAGCGGATTTCGGCGGGGTTGGATGAGGGATTTCTGGATGCGACGGCGCTGGCTGAGTATTTAGTGAGCAAGGGCGTCGCTTTTCGGGAGGCGCATGGAGTGGTCGGGTCTTTGGTATCGGCCTGCGAGAAGGAGGGCAAGAGCTTAGCTGAGGTCGATCTGGATGAGTTTAAGCAGTATTGTAATGCGGTTGGTGAGGATGTTTATGAGAGTTTGGGGGCGAGGAATGTTGCCGGGAAATATGTCACCGAGGGAGCAGCGGGGATTAGGCAGGGGAAGGCCCAGATTGCTTATTGGAATAAAGAACTGGCGGAGCGATGAGTGGCGAGGATGAGATAACGGGGTGGTTTGCGCGGCAGAGCCAATTGGCATTGGCGGATTTTCCGATTGGGATCGGCGATGATATGGCGCAGGTTCGATTGGGGGAGGCGAGTGTTCTTATCACTACGGATATGCTGCTGGACGGGGTGCATTTCGATCTTGGCAGTGCGACTCTGGAGCAGGTTGGGTATAAGGCGATGGCGGTTAGTCTTAGCGATTGCGCGGCGATGGCGACGGCGCCTCTGGCGGCGGTTGTTTCAGTTGCGCTGCCGGTGGGGTTTGGGCAGGAGCAGTTGAAAGAGCTTCATTGCGGGATTACGCGGGCGGGAGATAAGTTCGGCTGTGCACTTGTAGGTGGTGACATTACCCGGTGGAAGGGGAAGACGCCTTTTGCTGTCAGCGTAGCGATGCTTAGCAGGGAAGGTGAGAGCGAGCCTGTTAAGAGGTCGGGGGCGAAGGTTGGGGATGCTATTTGCGTTACTGGGTCTTTAGGTGGTGCTCTTTCGGGGCGGCATCTGGAATTTGAGCCTCGGGTGCGAGAGGCGATGAAGATCGCGCAGATGGTGACGTTGAATTCGATGATTGATATAAGCGACGGACTCAGCAGCGATTTGAATCGTATTTGTGCAGCGAGCGGGGTGGGGGCGATTGTTGAGGCTGCGCGGATTCCAATTTCGGATGAGGCGAAGAAAAGCGACGATCCGTTAAGCTCGGCGCTGAATGACGGGGAGGATTTTGAATTGCTTTTTACGCTTTGCGAAGGGGATTTTGAGAGGTTGCATGGCGAATGGGCTGGGCGGTCAAAAAAGGTACCGGACACCTTTAATTCGGAGGTGACGATTACGCGGATCGGGACGATTAGCGGGACAGGGAAGATGGAGATTCGAATGGCCGACGGGAAAGTCCGCGATTTGGAGGTTGGGGGGTATGATCATTTCGGCGAGAGCAGTCAAACACCGATAGTGGGCTGAAGTCCACTCTTCAGCTACGAGACTGGATTCGATAGTTGTTCTTGCATAAAAGCTGGGTTTTGGTACGTTATATTGGATGGTTTGTTGTTTTTTGAACAGGAATCGAGGGTGCAAATCTTAGTGAAAGGATTAAGGCATGTTTAGAAAAATGATTTTGCTGTCATTGTTGGTTTTTGCGGGATTTGGGGCGGGTTTGTGTCTTGCGGAGCGGATACCGGCTCAGATCGGGAATTGGCGGGTTGAGGTTGGGGCGCCAGGGAATGAATTTTATGAGCGGCCTGAGGATAAGAAGAAGGAGAATATCAAGCCGCCATCGGAGGCGCTATTGCGGTGGTCGAAGTTATTTTCGCCGGGTTTTAAGGTGAGCGAGTGGGAGTTGGATGACGGTGAATATGATATTCGGTGCAAGCGTGGGGACGAGGAGTATAAGTACGAGGTAACGGCAGAGGGGGGACTTCTTGAGCTTAAGTATGAGAATAATGAGACGGATATCGAGGAGGAGGCGGACGAGCTTGTGCTGAAAGGTACGAAGAAAAGTATCGCTGTCGGTGAGGCGCCGGCTAAGGCGTTGGGGACATTGGGGAAGGCTTATCCGGGCGTTAAGCCGAGCAAGGCATGGACGGCGGAGACTATAGCCGGGCGGCGGTATGTTATACAGGTTGGGCAGATGGCGTTTTATGCTCGGCCGGATGGTCAGATTCAGGCGGGCAAGGGGGTACACGACGGTGGGCTGACGGAGATTTATCCGCCGAAGAAGAAAAATGAGAGTAAGGAAGATAAGAAGCGCAGGGAGGCGGAATTTAAGGCAGAGCTGGACAAGTTGCTGGGGCGTTATCAGGGGAGGTTTAACTTTGAGAATCAGATAAAGAGATTGGGTAAGGGGCCTAAAAGCGCCGACGGCAGCTATCGTTATATTGTGATGGGTGACAGCAGGTCGCAGTGGGGGCTTTGGTCGAATATTGTCAGGCATATTAACAGCCTTGAGCCGAAGCCAGCGTTTATTATCAATTCGGGTGACCTTGTGCCGAGTGGTTATGTCACTGAGTTTGCCAATTATCTTGTACCGCCGTTGCTGGAGATTGATATACCGTTTTTTGTGGCGATTGGTAATCATGATGAGGGGACGGATGACAAGGTGCTGGAGTATCGGTATCTTTTCGGAACCGATTCGTTGAATTATTATTTTGATTACGGCGGGGCCAGGTACATTTTCTTTGATAATGTGACGGACATAATTTCGGCAGAGAAGGGATTAGCGTGGTTGGAGAAGGTTTTGGCGGGGACGCCGGTTGGTTTTCGTAAGTATGTGTCGGTGCATAAGCCGCCTAAGAATATTGAGAGGTGGGCATATCATGCTTGGGGAAACAAAGAATCGAAGGTGTTTACGAATTTAATGACTAAGTATGGGGTGAGTGAGGTTTACATGGGGCACATTCATGCTTATTCGACGACTACGTTCGACGGAGTGAAGTATACGCTGAGCGGCGGTGGCGGAGCCGGTTTGCATGCTCGTTTCGGGCCTTTGGGTAATGTGCATCATTATGTTATCTGCGATGTTGCGGCCGATGGGACGGTTAAGCAGCGGGTTGTTCGGTTTTATAAGATTGCTGAGTAGAATTCGATGTGATATTTTTAGAAAGGGGTCGTGAAATGGCTGGACTGTTTAGACTGAGGAATATGACGTTTGCGGTGGTTTGTCTGCTTGTTTGCGTGACGTTTTCTTATGCGGCGCAGGAGATGGTGGACATTTCGGATGCGGTGATAGTTGTGCCCAAAAAAATGGGGAAGTTGGAGAGCAAGGCTGTAGCGATTTTGCAGGAGGAGGTTGAGAATAGGACGGGGATTTCGCTGAAGACTACGAACGTGAAGCCGGGTAAGGGCAAGGCGATGATTATTGTGGGTCGGCAGTCGGAATTGATGAAGGCTCTTGTGCCTGAGGTCGAAGCGATGAAGGATAGCGTCGGTACTGAAGGATTTGCGCTGGACGTTCAGGACGGAACGGAGAAGGGAGTTCTTATCGCGGGCAAGGACGAGCGGGGAGTGCTGTATGGTGTTGGGATGCTTCTTCGCAAAGCGGAACTGCGGAAGGGGTCGATATTGGTGAGGGAGGATCTAATGATGATGACAACTCCGAAGTATCCTTTGCGGGGACATCAGTTGGGGTATCGGCCGAAAACTAATGCTTATGATGCGTGGACGGTTGCTCAGTATGACCGGTATATCCGTGATCTGGCGTTATTTGGCACGAACAGTATCGAGATAATTCCACCTCGCACGGACGACAAGTATCCGGACAGGAAGAACCTCAAGAACGATCTTATGAAATTGATGCCTTTGGATATGATGGTGCATAATTCGAGGATCTGCGATTCTTACGGGATGGACGTCTGGATATGGTATCCTAATATGGGGGATACGGAGGATTTTGTCGAGGAGAAGAATATTCGAAGGGAATTGGCCGAGCGTGAGGAGGTTTTCAAGAAGCTACCGCGGATCGATCATCTATTAGTGCCGGGCGGGGATCCGGGACATCTGCATCCGGATCAGTTTTTCCCCTGGATGGACAGGTTGGCGCCGGTGCTGCACAAGTATCATCCGAACGCGAAGATATGGCCTTCGCCTCAGGCGATGGATCCTACGCGGGAATGGCTTTCGACTTTTTATAAGTATGTCAATAAGAAGCCGAGCTGGATGGGTGGGATTGTTTTTGCTCCGTGGATTAAGACGCCTATCGAGCAGATGAGGGAAATTGTCAGGGAGGATATACCTATCAGGCGGTATCCTGATATTACGCATAACGTTGCTTGCCAGTATCCTGTGCGGGACTGGGATTTGGCGTGTGCTATTACAACGCACAGGGAGTGTTACAATCCGCGGCCGATTGCGATGAAGAAGATACACAACAGATTCGACCAACTTGCTTGCGGGTCGCTGACTTATTCGGAAGGGATCAACGACGATATCAATAAGTTTGTCTGGGGCGACCAGGATTGGGATCCGGAGATCGAGCCTATTGAGACGCTACGTGATTATTGCCGGCTGTTTATCAGCGCCGACTATGCCGATCAGATAGCACAGGGATTTATGGCGCAGGAGAGGAACTGGGAAGGCCCTCTTGCAGTTAATAACCAGGTGGATGTCACGGTGTTGCAGTGGCGTCAGTTGGAGAAGGAAGTTCCGGAATCGGTAAGGAATAATTATCGTTTCCAGATGGGCCTGCTGCGGGCTTATTACGATGCTTATGTTCGGCAGCGGCTGATCAATGAGACTGCGCTGGAGATGCGGGCGATGGATAAGCTGCGTGCGGCGCCGGATACAGGAGCCCTGCAGGCTATCGAAGCAGCCCAGGAGATTCTGGATAAAGTGAAGACGGAACCTGTTGCGGTGGACTACAAGAAAAAGTGCGAGTATCTGGCGGATGAGCTGTTTAAGAATATCGGCTCGCAGACGAGCGTTGCCAAGCACCATGCTCAGGAGCGTCACCGCGGAGGGTTTATGGACGGTATCGACGAACCTTTGAACAATATCGGGTGGCTGAAGGGACAGTTCAGGGAAATTCGCAAGATGACCGACAAACAGGCGCGGCTGGCGGCGATTGAGAAAGTTGTCAATCGCAGGAATCCCGGGCCCGGCGGATTTTATGACAATATGGGGACGCATCCGAGCTTTAAGCGCATTCAGAATACGGTTGCGTGGGAGGACGATCCGGGAACGCTGGTTTCTCCGAGGATTGCGTTTTATTACCGGCCGGATCGGTCTGGTGACAGGGAATTTCCGTTGGCATGGAAGAACCAGGCTTGCGTCATTTATGAGACCCCTTTAAAGCTTGCGTGGGATAATCTTGATCCGACTGCTGAGTATAAGATACGGGTATCGTATACGGGCAGGCGCGGTAAGAAGATCCGGCTTGTTGCGAACGATGTTTATAAGATTCACGATCTTGTGAGAACTTTCAGTCCGCCGATGCGCGAGTTTGATATACCGGCTGAAGCGACTTCGGGCGGCAAGCTCGAGTTGAAGTGGGAGTGCGGTGAGGGTCAGCGCGGCTCGCAGGTTTCGGAGATATGGCTGATTAAGAAGTAGCCCGAGAAATTAGTCCGGTTTTCGAGACCGAATCTGGAAGATGAGGTTGCCTGTCAAGCAGAATGGTTTAGCTGCGGGAACAAATCCGGTGTGCGCGCCGGCGTGTTTGATGGGGCCTTGGGTATTATCACACAAAGAATAGATTTTACGTGTATTTTACAAACCAGATATGACTGATACGCTATAATTTCTAAAGTATGAAAGTGATATTTGGTGAGAACGAGTTGTGGTAAGAAGAACAGTCTTTATTGCGTTACTTGTTTCTTCTCTTATGGCGTTTAATGCGGGATGCAGGAAGCAGAGAGAGAGGCAGGAAGACAAGGACTTGGTTGAGGCAGTGCGTTCGGGGAAAACGTCTGAAGTCCAGCGACTGCTGGCAGCCGGCGCAAATGTCCGCACAAAGGATCACCACGGCAATACACCTCTGCATTTGGCGGCTGGGCGCGGCAGAAGTACTGAAATAGAACTTCTTATACAAAATGGCGCACGCGTCAAAGCTAAAGATGATGGTGGCGATACCCCTCTACACAGTGCAGCAATGAATTGTAACATAGAGGCGGCAATGCTGCTTATCGAAAATGGAGCGAACGTTAACGCCAAAAACAACAGCGGCCAGACTCCCCTCTTCCCGGCCGCAAGATGTGGATGTCTGGACCTGGTCAAACTTCTTGTCGACAAAGGCGCAAAATTCCCCAAGAAGGGCTCTACTCCACTGCACGCCGCCGCGGGCGGCCATTTCCTTTCGCCTGAGAATATTGAGAAAGGACGTATGGCTTTGGTCGAGTTTTTGCTGGATAAGGGTGTGGATGTGAACGCCCGAGGCAATGGTAAAGCTACCCCTCTTCATGCAGCAGCTAAGCGTGGCGATGCCGCTGTTGTCAAACTTCTAATCGAAAATGGTGCGATAGTAGACGCTAAGCACGAGGGTGGCCAAACACCCTTGTTTAATGCAGCTATGGCCGGCGATAGAGCGACTGCAGAAATATTGCTGGCAAATGGTGCGGACGTTAATGCGAGGAACAATCGGGAATCTACAGCCTTGCATCATGTTGTTACGGAAAGAAGTCTCTTCCTCTCTAATGCGACGCCCAACCGAATCGACCTTGTCAGACTTCTCATTGCCCGCGGAGCGGACGTCAACGCTCGAGACGGCAGGAGACATACCCCCCTTCATTGTGCGGTTGGTTGGGGATGGCGGGGTATGCCTGAGTATCAAACAATAATAGAAGTTCTTCTAAAAAACGGCGCAGAGCCCAACGCTAAAGACGGAATGGGGCGGACCCCGCTCATGCTGGCCAACGACAATGAGAGCATCATTAAGCTGCTTCAAGAGTACGGAGCGAAAGAATAGCCAGATGATTTATGTTGAAGGTTAAGCTTTTTACGGCACTTCGGCCTGCACTTGCGTAGTCTTTTTGCTTTCACAGACGGGGGATGTCCAATCGTCTTTAAAGTAGCAGGGCTACCGCATCTAAATTATTTTGAATAGCTTCGGCATAACTTATTTGACTTCAATGTCTTATGATGCATTTTTGTATAAAATAATTTTCTTTGGTTTTTTATGAATAAGATTTTG
>Ga0075123_10000355_pt1 | contig 24030 bp, 20 predicted proteins | sample AntAceMetag02UKX_FD_69808 | JGI IMG/M metagenome (GOLD analysis project Ga0075123, IMG submission 69808) | Saline lake microbial communities from Ace Lake, Antarctica - Antarctic Ace Lake Metagenome 02UKX | ecosystem: Environmental > Aquatic > Non-marine Saline and Alkaline > Saline | place... | reverse complement strand
ATTCTGTTGATTTAGTCCATTTTTCAAATTTTGACCACAATATATTGACAGTAAGCAGCACCAATGATACTACATATTGACATTTTGATTTAAGAAAGGTATTAAATCAACAGAGTCATAAATAGGCTACGCTATTTTTTAGCTTGCTTAAATGTATAGATTTTATTTTTAATTTTTTATGAACATCTGCAGCGGACACAAGCGATTATCAGTTTTTATTCCTTCTCTGCACTCTTCGAGCACCCCGTGACTCTGTGGCTAAATAGTTACAAATTTTTTATTGAACTACAACTAAGTCGAGTAATAAAATCACACCTTGTCTGGAACAACATAAGGGTCACGATAATCGCGCGTCAACATTGCATCCGCTTCTTTATCATCCACGAATTTTTCATTTTTCCCATCGAACATTAAATCACGTCCCAGGCGATAAGAAACATTTGCAATAATAGGCAATGCGGTTGACATAAAACCAACTTCAATATCGCAGGTTAAGTAACTTTGTTTACCGCTGCGCAGCGCCGCGATAAAATTATTGAAATGTCCACCGCCGCCAGCGCCAACGAGGTTCATAGGATCATAAGCTTCATCACCTGTATCTCCTGAGGTAGGACCTGGTTCATTCTTACGTCCAAAAAATGTCTGCCAGTTTCCTCCTGAATCTATTTGCATCCATCCATCCGACCCGAAAACTAAATTACCAATTTTAACCGGTTGTGCTTCACCCTTTGATATTATAGTGCCTTCAGGAGTAATTTTAACTTGAGGTAAACTGACACCCTCAGGATTTGTAATTAATCCACGTGTTCCAAACTCTAATATTGTTCCATCGGCATATTCGAAAATAGATGTCTGAGTATTTGGCGTTTCCTGGGAAGAATCATAAACAAAATAACCTCCAGAGGACTTCACTTTTACCGGATGTTCATTTTTTCCCAACGCCCAGCGGGCGATATCAAACTGATGCGGTCCCTGGTTGCCGGTATCGCCGTTACCATAGTCCCAATGCCAGTGCCAATTATAATGAAATCTATTGCGGTTAAATGGGCGTTTAGGCGCTGGTCCTAACCATGTATCATAATGGACTCTGGATAGATATTCTATAGTGTAAGCTGGTTCGTATCTACTGCTCTCAAGGTGTAACCGATATTTTTCTCCCGCTTTCAATGGACCGTCAGGATATCGGCCAATACTGGGGCGAGGTTTGAAACATAAGCCGCGAGCCATGTAAATCTTTCCCAATTTGCCATCTCTAATAAATTTTACTGCGGTGTTTGCATTAATGCGGGAGCGGTTTTGGAAACCAACCTGTACCAGTACATTGTACCTACGGGCGGCTTCTACCATTTTTCGTCCTTCAAACAAATTATAAGCTGCCGGTTTTTCAACATACACATTTTTCCCTGCCTGTGCCGCCCAAATAGTGCCTAATGCGTGCCAGTGATTCGGCATTGCTATGGATACGGCGTCGATATCCTTATCGTCAAACACCTTTCGCATATCCCATTCTGTCTTTGGACGGTAACCAGCTTTTTCTTCGACCTGTTTTAAACATCGCTCGAATAAGTTCTCATCAATATCGACAAGATATTTCAATTTAACGTTTTTCATTTCGCCAAAATTATTAATATGGCTGCCGCCTCGCCCGCGTATTCCAATAATTGCCATGTTAATGGTATCGTTGGCGCCTTTGATCCTGGCATAAGACGCAGCACCTGAAGATAGAATTGCGCCACCGGCAGCCACTCCTGCAGCGCCGCGGCTTAAAAATTCTCTTCTCGACATTTTTTTTGACATCTGTCTCCTCCAATAATAATTAATAAAAAGAATTTACTTTTAAATTTTTTAACGATTTAATAATAAACCTACAAAATTAATTATCCAACATTTGCCTGCGCTTTTGCAACCATGTTCTTGAATAATTCCTGCTGTTTTGCAATAGCTTTAATTCTGTCCGGAACATTTCCACGTGCCTCTAATAAAATCCAGCCGTCATAATCCATCTCTACAAACATCTCCAATAATTTTTGATACGGATAATTTGGATCATCAAATTCTCGGACATGAACAGTATCACCAAAACGATCTTTCACCAAATTAAAATTATATTCAAGTCCCTTACCGTCTAAATCTTGCCTATTACAATTCCAGCACATACCGACATTTTTTTCTGTAACGTGATCAAAAATTTTTTTCATATTTGGTAATTGCTGCGTGTCCCTGCCGTGAACTTCCACTCGAATAACCTGTCCCAGATCTGCCGCATATTTTCCGATAAAGTTCAATGACTCCCCAATCTGTTTCATGGTCTTTTCTGGTGGAATTTCTTCTGGCAATCCGTTCGGTTTCACCTTAACTCCGCTGCCACCAGTATCAGATGAAAGTTTAATATAATCCTTTGCTCCCTGAATTTCTTTTTTCAAACGTTCAGGATCAGGATAATGAAACGCCCAATTTGTCCCCATTCCAATATTAGTTATCGGACTGTTTTCAAATCTCAATTTGACTTCCAATCGCTGCCTTTTATTCATCCCAGCATGAACACCATGAGCATGTTCAACTCGCAGCTCAACACCCATTGCATTAGCAGTTTCACAATTTCGAATGAGAGTCGGAAGATCCCAATCTTTCCCCCAGAGATAGGTAACTAACCCAAATTTCATTTTTGATCCCGGGTCCTTGCCTGGCGTAGCATTTCCAAAATTATAAAAGCCCAAAGCACTGCCCGCTGCGATTCCAGCAGCCGCTTTAACGCTGTCGCCTAAAAATGTACGCCGGCTCACATCAGTTTTTTTTGAAGACATTGTTTTCCTCCATGTTTCATCAAAAATTTTTTAATGTGCAACATGAATTACAGAATAAATATTTAAAATGATAAAAACAAATGATAATCCAAATAATTTACATTTTTTTACACAATAATTGAGTTATTCCTAATACGCTAAAGTGCAAGTGAAACGTCAGCGGACAATGCTGGGGTGAGTCGGACCTTTGCCAATAATCGGAAGACTGGCACGCCAATTTTTCCCTTCATCATCACTAATAGCAATTAACGAAAAATTAAAACCATCCGAATATAATGGAACCAGAATTCGTCCCGAAGGCAAAATTATTGGATGAATACGAGTCATCCAACCCATTTGACGTTTGGCAGCATCTTTTGCAGCATTTACGATCATTTTATTGTAAGGCGGGGCGTATTCTGCCCACATAGGATCATCCGGATATAATTTTTCAAATCCTTTTTTTACAGCATCAGCAAAAACAGCCCCCGGTTTCAGTGAAATAATATCCTACCAGGTCCAATTTGGTGCACAAGCTTTTTGATAGTCTGTGGAAATTCTATATTTTAGAATTGACCTTTCCCAACTATGTGCCCGCACTACGATCCAGAATAACCACAACCGCTCTTTTTTATCAATGAATAACACCGGATTGCAATCAGGAAATCCCGGCGTATCTGCCATCAGAAAAACCGGACTCCATTTTTTTGCACCTTTTTTCAACCGAGCGCCCTGAATGAGAACATCGTCAGCTGTACGCTCACCTGAACCATGAAACCAGCACGCTAATAAATCACCATTGGAACATTCAACGATACTGCTGCCATGTACATGTTTTTTTTGCAAAGGAAAAATGGATTCATCTTTGTAAATGGGTTGTGCATTAATCTGTGTAAAAACCATTATGAATAGAAAAAGGAATGTAAAAAAATTTCTCATTATGTACCCCTTTGGTTGAAAATAACCAGAATATTGCCTTCAAATTAATCCATTTAATTTTGGTAGATTATTTTAAATACTTTTTTATTGATACGAATTTCTTAACGACACAATTTTTAGATTCTCTTTGAAATTTTCAACATATCCTCTTTTTAAAAAATCTAGCTCAAAAACTTCTCCAGGCAAAAGATCAAAATAATTATCAGTAAAAAATCCTTCAGTCTCATCGATACTCAAATAAATATTTTTCGCCAGTTCCAAAGAGCTCAGCCTTATTCGAAACCCATTTTTTATTGATGTGATAGCCATTTCAATTTTTGGTTCAGGTAGATTTAAATCTTTTGCCGGCAAAAAATAAAAAATGTTTTGAGACAAATGTTGTTCTTTATTCATCAATATTGTTCTAAGAAAAATTTTCTTTTTATCCAATCCATTGATAATTTTTTTGACATTTTCGGTAAAATAACAGTGGCTCGTATTTGCTTTAACCTCGACTGGAATTGTCTTTTGCCACATTTTTTCACCCGAAAAATTTATAACATCAATAATCATTTTTGCAGACAGCGGCTCTAACAAATCCGAAACAATGAACACTTTAAGTTTATCTTCATTTATTGTCGGCGAAATCAAAATATTATTAAAAGCTTTTTTTGCAAAATAATGAACCGCTTTCCATCTACCAAAATAATCTATGCTCGACCAGGAAGAAACCGGCCAGCAGTCATTCAACTGCCAGTAGAGAGAACCCATGCAACATGGCATTTTTCTGCGATGTGCTTCGACTGCCATTTTCACACCTTCAGCCTGCAGCACCTGCCCGACATACAAAAGTGATTCAAAATCCTTTGGTTCTCTGTAATACATATCCATATAATTTTTAATAAGTTCATTACCAGTACCGCTCCGTTGGTGTGCTTTCATCACTTCCGAATTGATTGTCCAATCCTTTATAATTGTAAAAGCCTTAACAGTCTTAAATTCAGGGAAAGATTGGAAACCATATTCACTAATAAATCTTCCCACATTGTGTTGGAAATTTTCAAACGGCTCTTTACCGTGCCAAACCCCCCAATAATGAATATCCCCTGATTTGCTATTGTAGGAAGACCGTTCGTTAAAATCAGCTAAGGGAGAAGAAGGCCAATAGAAGCGATGGGTATCATATTTTTTTACAATATCTGGGATGACTTCGTGAAATAGCTTTTCATAATCGTACCAAATTTTTGCACCTATCTTTTCATCGAAACGTTCCTCCCAACCCCAGCCGCCAGGAGCATCGTGAGACCACGCTGAATCAATTTCATTATTTCCGCACCACAAAACAAGACATGGATGATTCCGTAATCGTTTGACATTTTGGATAGCCTCCTGTCTCACATTTTCCACAAATTTTTCATCTCCAGGATACATGGAGCAGGCAAACATAAAATCCTGCCAGATCATTATTCCACATTTATCGCACAAATCATAAAAAATATCGTTCTCGTATATTCCTCCTCCCCAGACTCTGAGCATGTTGAAGTTGGCATCAACAGCAGATTGGATAACTTCTTCGTAACGCTTTTTGGATACACGCGGGAGAAAATTATCGTTTGGAATATAATTTGCCCCTTTTGCAAAAACAGGCACGCCGTTCAATTCAAAATAAAAACTTGTACCAGTTTCATCCTTCTTTCTGACAACCTTTATGGTTCGAATGCCAAAATTCGTACTTTTCTCGTCGCAAGTGACATTTGCTATTTTCAAATGAGAGGTAATTTTATAAAGGTGAGCTTCTCCCAATCCATTTGTCCACCATAATTCCGGATTGTTAATCTCAAATTCGACCTGAACCTGGTTCAATCCTGACGTCAGTTGCAATTTTTTCACAGCAACTGCTTTTTCATTTTTGTCCAGATAAATAGATAAATTGCCTTCAAAATTTCCAGTTGACTCAATCTCTGCATGTGCCGATAATTCAGCTTTCTCTTCTTCAACAGAATTCTGAACAATTTGTAGATTTACAATTTTCGCATTATTCCAGGCAAGTAAATAAACCGGTCTCCAGATACCAGAAGTAACAAATCGAGGCCCCCAATCCCAGCCATAATGATATCCCGCCTTCCGCGCGAATACACTTATTTTCTTATCGCCAAGTTCTCCGTTTTCCGACTGATCACTGGCAGCTGGTAATTGATAGCCAAGTTTTTTTAATTTTGGGATGTCTATTTTAACCGGGGAATGAAAGTAAATTCTCAATACACTCGTACCTAATCGAAGGTAGTTCTTACAATCAACCTTCCATTCTCTAAACATATTGTCTGTGGAAAGTAAAAGTTCATCATTAAGAAATACGTCAGCATAAGTATCCAAACCATCAAATATGAGTTCAATTCTATCTTTCTTTAGCAACGTTTCATTTACATTAAAATCAGTTTCGTATTCCCAATCAACTTTATCGATCCATTGCAGATTGCGTTCATTCGTTCTATAAAATGGATCTTCAATTTTCTTATTTTGAAACAAATCAGTATGGACTGTGCCAGGGGCTGTTGCTGGCAACCATTCATTTTTCCCAGCCTGTCTGAATTTCCAATTCATTCTCAATTCAATTTTCATTAATCAGTTTGCTCCTTTTCTTATCCGATTAAAATTCCATCCCCATCAATATTATTCAGCAGTTTACAACCATTATAAACTGTAAACAATTTTTATTGAAATTTCTGCTAACAGCAGCGAGTAAAATCAGGTTTTTACAATTCCATTAACCCTTTTAATTGTATCTGTTATCTGATCTGTACTTTCAAAACCTATGGTCATCGCATTTACAGCATCGCTCCCCAGAACAAATTCTAACGATGATTGTCGCTGCTTATCAGAAACCAATTTTCCGTTACCAAATATTTTCATACCAACTACACCGGCGCCGCGTATTTTTGCCTGTTTAAGCACAGGTACAACCACATCAGGATAATTGTCCATATAAATACCAGTGTTATTAATACAAGCAAAAATCACATCCACCCAGTCGTTTTTTGCAGCCGCCTGTAATGCGTGCAAGCTATGGCAGGAAACACCGTGCGCCCTGATAATTCCCTTTTCTTTTGCTCTGGAAAGATCATTACAAAAGACCTCCTTTTCTGCAAACCAATTAGCAGAAGTCATGCAGTGAAGAAGCACAATATCGATATAATCCAAACGCATTTCTTTTAATGAAATTTCCAAAAATCTGGAAACTGGCAGTGTTTTCATCCACTCGCTCGGATTTGTCCACATCTTTGTCAGGACGACTATTTTATCACGGGGATAATTCTTCAGTGCGGATCTGAAGTAAGTGTGAGTTCCGTATTGGTCTGCTGAATCGAAAAAATTAATTCCGCACTCATACGCGTGATCGGTAATTTTGTAAAATTCTTTAATACCAATCTTTGTTTGTCGTGACTGATGTTTATGTCCTTTGGTTCCAGTTCCCCAGGCTAAACGAGATACTTTGATGCCTGTATTACCAAGATCGACTTTTTCTATTTGGTTATTACTGGCAAAGGTATTTTTATTACCAGTAATTAAGACTGTGCTGGCTGCCGCTGCGCCTGCAACTGAAGTTTTCAAAAACTTTCTTCGAGATATTGTTTTCATGGTTCATATCTCCTTAACTTTAATCGTCTTAATTTCAAACGGCGTAAAATTCAAATTCGCACAGCTATTTATCATCTCCAATTCATTCAAATTGTTTTCCATCAAATCAGTTTCAAAAATAGTTACATCTGCATTTTCTAATTTTAAATTTACCGATGTATTTTTCCCTTTTGGTTCATACAAACGTAAAATCAATGCTTCTTCTTTTTCTGCTTTTTTAATAACTTCTAAAATAACATCTTCACTATCCAAAACGAAAGGAATAGTAAAATCTGCGCCATTAAAATTCTCAAAAATGTGTGGAGCTTGGTTCAACTGTGCAGCTTCAGACAAAACAGTCGATTCAATCATTTGATTCACATGAGGCAACAGGCTGTAAGTAAAAGTTTGCCGTCCCCTGTCAGCAGTTGGATCAGGGCTGGTTGTTGAACGAAGCAGGTTGAGGTCGATGACATTGTCCAGCACTTTATATCCGTATTTACAATCATTGAGAAGCGCCACTCCGTATTGGTGATCTGATAAATCAGCAAATCGGTGACCCGCAACTTCAAATTTAGCCATGTCCCAGCTCGTGTTGCGATGCGTATTTCGCCGCACATGTCCGTATTGAATTTCAAACGTTGCCGAATCAAAAAACACATTTACCCCAAATGACACGCGCAGCATTTTATGATTTTCCTGCCAGTCCACTACGGTTTCAAAATCCAGTCGTTTGCTGTTTGATGCGAGATAAATTTTTTGAGTGATTTTTGAGTTACCAATTTTAAAATGCTGTTTGATTCCCTGTCTTACTGGTCCTCTACACAACCAGTCTTGTGACTCCAGGTGAGCGTTTTCCCTGAATTGTTTTTCATAATAAATTTCAATATCCCAGGCATCAAAATTAACAGGTCGATCTTCATAAATGCTTAAAACATTTCCCAATTGTTCATCAGCTAAAATTTGTCTATTTTTTTCTTTATCAAAAGCGTTACAAATAGTTCCCTTATTATCCAATTCATACCGTATTAAATCGTTTTCTAATACCATATTTCCGTTGGACAAATTAATCTCTGCAACATCGTTTTTATTACCTCGATTTAGTGTGATCGCACTTAATGGTGGTATTTCTATTTGGGCGACTAATTTATCTTCATCTCTCTGAACAGAAATTTCATTTCCAGATTCATCAAATACAACAAACCCTTTCCACGATTCTAAAAGTTCAACAGGTTTTGAATAAACATAAGATAACGTATTGACTAAACACAGGCAATTTTCCTTTTTCTCGAATAATAATTTGCCAACTGCCTGAGTCAATTGCGCCGCCTGATTTGACAGTGTTTCATAATCCTTGCGACTATCTTCGTAAACAGGCGTGATACTGGAACCGGGGATGATATCATGGAATTGATTGATCAGTAATTTTTTCCACATTTTATCAAAAGTTTCTGAAGGATAATGCTGAAACGGCAGCGCAGAATAAAGAACTTCTAATTCACGCAATTTCAGTTCCAAAAACCGATTCATTTTTTTATTGTAAGCTTGTGTGGTTAGGGTTCCCCTGTGTATTTCCAGATAGAGTTCACCGATCCAGGTCGGCAGCTCATCCTTTTTTTGAGCTAATCTGTCCAGCATTTCCTGAGCATTTCCAAACTCGACCTGCGGGCAGCCTTCCAAATCTTTTTGACGCAAGCCAGTTTCAATAATTTCTTCAGTAGGTCCTCCTCCCCCATCTCCGATTCCAAACAGAGTAAGAAACTCATCCAAAAATGCTTTTTCTTGAAAATTTTCCTCGGCGTATTTTAATGCTGACGGTTTTAAAACGCTATTATAATCATCTTCTGGCGGAAAATGAGTGATCACTTCTGAACCATCGATTCCTCGCCAATTAAAAGTATGAAAAGGAAATTTATTGAACTGGTTCCAGGAAATCTTTTGCGTAATGAAATAGTCCAATCTGCATTTTTTCAAAATCTGCGGCATGGCAGCGCTGTATCCAAACACATCAGGAAGCCAGAGATTCTTGACTTCTATATTAAATTCATCTTTAAAAAAATTCTTCCCATGTAATATCTGCCTGACCATTGACTCGCCACTGATGATATTACAATCCGCTTCGACCCACATGCCACCTTGCAGCTCCCATCTACCCTGGGCAACTTTTTCTTTAATTTTTTTGTATAAGCCAGGATAATATTTTTTCACAAAAGCATAATGCTGCGGCTGGGAAGCGCCAAAAATATACTCGGGATATTTTTCAATCAAAGCAATTTGGGACGAAAAGGTTCGGGCGCATTTGCGAATGGTTTCGCTTAATTGCCAAAGCCATGCGGTATCTAAATGCGCATGCCCGACAGCCCTGGTTGTCAAAGCAGATGCTGAACGCCTTTTTTGCAACTCTGGCATTAGCAAATCACGAGATCTTTGCACGCATTCAATATCAACATCAAAACAATCTATTGCCTGATTCAACGTCCGAAGTAACCTTGCTCGGCGTACAGTTTTTTCGGGCAGCGCTTTCATTAAATCATTCAATACAAAACAATCAAGATACAAATGCCAAATATCTTTTCTAAAAACAGTTAGCACAACATCGCTAACTTTTGCTTCATAATTACCGTATCTTTCTGGCGGCAGTAAACCTTTGTCTTTTTCCAAATGGAGACCGAATAACTGTCCAGCCGATGCTTCGATCCAGAGATTTACTTTTTCACCACCCCGGGCTTTTTCACAAATTTCAAACCGATCCCTGCGAAAATCTGCTCCCCAAATGCTGTGAACACTTAAGCCTTGCAAGGGAGTTCCATCCGAAGAAAAGATCAAAGCTTCACCGCCAAGATCAATTCGGGCAATTACTAATTTATCTTTCCACTTATGAGGAATTTCTCCAGTGATATGAAACCAGGCTCTGTCCCAATTTGTGCCCCATGAATCACCTTTCTTAATCGGCTTGTATTTTCCTTCCAATCTCTTTTCAAAAGGAACCATGGTTTCAAATTTTTTATACTCAATTTTAAAAGGAACTTCATCTTCGTACAAATAATCTTTTAATCGTTCAATAAATGTTTCGATCCTGCTTTCGTACAGCTTCTGTTCAGTATTGATCATTAAGAGTCTCCATTCTGGTCTTTTAATATTTTTTTCAACTTTAATGAATTATTTTTAGCAATGTGATTAATTGGACATAATCTGGAAGGATATAATGATGGCAGCCCCAATCTAATGCAAACTGCCATCGTTTTGAAGAAATTCGACTCTATTCATCATGAAAAACATCCGCAGAAAATATTTTAATTACAGTTCCTTTTTGTTTCCAGGCATCTCGCGGCAAACCTGCTTTTTGACAGGTATGCTCTAAAAAAGTTTCCCTGTCCCAGCCATATTCTGTGGCTACCTGGGGAAGAAGCAACCCGCTATTCATTCCTCTTTCCATAATAATACCGTGCTTGCCGACTTCAATTTCTTCAACGTTTGTAATTTCACGAATTGGCGTTAGAACAGAAATTTCAACTTTTAGATCATCAAATTCATCTTTTACTAATGGGGGGAATCGCGGATCACGAAAAGCTGCCGCCTGCGCCATATCAATAATTGTATCTTCCAACGGTTTAATTGCCATAACATACCCGATACAGCCGCGCAGCATTTTATTTTTAGTGAGAGTAACAAATGCACCTCTCTTCTCTTTGAAAAGCGGGTATTTATATTCTGGCTTTGGCAGGGCTTTGTCTTCTAAAACATTTTTTATTGTATTACGAGCTAATTTTAACAACTCTTTTTTTTCTTCATCTGTTAACCCGCTTTCAACACCGACTTTTTCTTCGTTATCATCATAAGATTCTTTATAAATAGCCACAGCTCCATACCCAACAACATAGCCTCCTCTACTTTTAGTAACATCATTGGAATTGGTCTGGTAAACAAGTTTTGCTTTATTAGCGCCCAAATTCATTGCCACTATTTCTGCCACAACAATGCAGCCCGCACCGCATGCCATCAATTCACGCTTTTCAAACCCATCACACAGCTTTTCAGGCTTTAGTTCGACAACCTGCTTTAATGTTTTATTATCTGTTTCTTTACAATCTTTATAAGATTCTCCATGATATAAATCGCTGCTGGCAACGAGTAGTACATGTTTCCCTTTCACAGCTTTTATAATCGCATCAGCCAGTAATTTGCAGGTTTTCCATGAATGATCCCAGAAAACGATAGGAACAATCTTCAAATCAGGAACCGCAATCTGTAAAAACGGCAATTGAATCTCCAATGAATGTTCCTGGCTATGTCCTTCTATGCTAAAACGAATATTTTTATTAAAATCAATTATAGCATCAGCCACGGATTTTTCTACCGGTACAATGCCGAGCGGTGTTTCGTAACCATCTTTATTGTAAACCGAAACACCATAGAATGCCTCATGATGACTTGGCGCCAAAATTATAACAGCATCATAGCGGTTGCCCATTATTTGTTTATAACTATTTGCTGCCACAAAACCAGAATAAGCATGACCAGCATGTGGGCAAACAAGGGCAAGAATTTTCCCCTTAATATTGGCTACTTTTGCATTTTCCAAAAAGTTAGTCACTTCATCGTGAAGCTCCTTTGGATCACCGGGATACCAGGTCCCAGCGACAACAGCCTTTCTAATCTCTTTTTGATTCATGACTTTTTTTTCAACCTCCTTTTTCGGTTGGGCTTTGCAATTTAGTATTAAAAGGAAAAAAATTATTATAATACTAAATGTTAATTTTAAAAATTTCATTGGTCTATTCCTTTTTTAGGTACGCTTTGTTTAATTCACGAATCACCAAACCCCGGCAATTTTAGAACCACAATATCGGCACTTACCATTCTTGCTAACGTGATTCTCTAAAATTTGATAACCAATTCTCCTGATAACTACTTTTTTACAATTCGGACAAAAAGTACTTTCCCCTTCATGACCGGGCACATTACCGATGTAAGCGTAATGGATTCCTGCTTTTAGTGCAATATCACGCGCCATTTCCAGAGTCTTCGTAGGAGTTGGAGGTAAATTTTTCAATCTGTAAACGGGATAAAATCTTGAAAAATGAACCGGCACATCTGGACCTAATTCCGACATTATCCACTGGCACATCTGTTTTAATTCCTTTGGATCATCATTAAGTGTTGGAATGACAAGATAAACAATTTCAGTCCACATTCCCTCTTTTTTCAGCAAAACAAGCGTATCAAGAACTGGCTGTAAATGTCCAGCAACTATTTCCTTATAAAATTTTTCTGTAAATGCTTTTAGATCAACTTTTACAGCGTCAAGAACCTTGCACAAATCGCTCATTGGTTGCTCCTGAATATAACCATTGCTGATCATAACGCTTCTGACATTTTTTTTATGCCCGGCAACTGCACAGTCATACATATATTCAGTAAAAATAACCGGCTCATTATAGGTATAAGCAATGGATTGGCAATTATTATTTTTTGCGTAACTGGCAATTTTTTCAGGAGGTAAATTATAGCTATTAATTTGATCGGGACGAGCTTGCGAAATCTCCCAGTTTTGACAAAATTTACAAAGTACATTACAGCCAACCGTTGCTATTGAAAAAGCTGTTGTGCCCGGTAAAAAATGGAATAACGGTTTTTTTTCAATTGGATCCGTATGCGTGCTGCAAGGACGACCGTAAACCAGCGTATAATAAGTGCCATCATGATTTTCACGAACTCCGCAGTATCCTGTTTCCTGATCATCAATGACACATTCACGGGGACAAAGCAGGCATTTTATTTTTCGATTGGGCAATTTTTCGTAATACCGCGCTTCAACCAAATTTTTATTATCCTTAACGACTGCGCCTGCGCTGTCACAAAATGTCGTACCTAAAATTGCTCCAGCGCTACACAATTGTGCTGATTGTTTAAAAAATTTTCTTCTGTTAATTGCAGCCATTTTTCAATTCCTAACCTGGATGAACCAGAATCAACAAAAAGTAAATTAAGGCTAAGATTAAGAAAAAAATTGTTTTTAATTTTTTCTTGATCTCGATTCCTGTACTCGAAGAGTATTAATCTTGCCCTTTTATTTAAATTTTTTGTAAAGTCTCCAATTTCCTTGCCCAATCTTCCTATGGCAGATTTTTACAATAGATCGAAGATGCGCCATCTTTTTTGGAGCATTGATTCGCCGAAGGAGAATGTGCAAGAAGTTCACATTTTAGATACTAACAACCCTAATCTTACCCAAATCATTACAGCCAAGCCGATGTTTTTCATCCGCAGCCGTGGCAATGTAAGTCGGCTCACGATTTGCCTGTTTTAACGTAGGTAACTTGTTTTCTTTTCTTTTCTTTTCGATAATGTCCCAACCGACTGTATCCAATGCAACGGGATCCAATCCTACCAACAGACCATTGAAGTGCCATGCCCACTGCGGCATGAACGGTGGACCGCCCTCGTATTGCGTTGTTAAAGCATCAGTGATAGTAATTCTCGTTTTAGACTTGATTTCCGAAAGCATATTCACATCAGCGATAAACGGATCACCAAAATTATCGTGGTATTTGTTGGGATTGTGGATAGCGCCAAAAAAATTCTTTAACGCATTAGTGACACCGCAAATGCCGTGATCCTTTAAAATCGGCACATTCACTATTGCTGTACACTGGCGCACTAAGATATTGCTCAGTGAACTACCCACTTCTCCGAATTCGTACAAATTTCTCGTGTATCCAACCTGGTCATTACCGTAACATTTCAGCTTGTTGCGGTTAGTCTGAATTTTGTATCCTGCTTTTTCCAGATCACGATTGGCGCGATCCCAGATAATGATATTCCGCTCAGCTATTCCTGCCGATCGTAAACCTTCGATAATTGCCAGAACTAATTCATAACTCGTTGAAAGCCCACGACCTGCTAAACAATTTACCTTGATGCCAACCACATCATTTTTATTGAATAACTGGTGCCAGGCTTTTTCCGATTTGCTCACTTCAAATAGATTTTCCACAGCGAGGTCGAGCAATTTTCCAACCTGATCTCCCTTCAACTTTTTATTATTATCTCTGACAAAATCATTTTGTGCGATGACTACTTTAGAAATATCAGTTGTTGCATTTTTGTTGATGCTATTTGATTCAGCCTGACAACCTGGTAATCCGGAGAGATAAATTGCACTTGCTGCCTGAAGGGAGGATTTCATAAATTTTCGGCGTTTTATATTAGATTTTTCTTTCATATTTTTTTTAACATGTATCTATTAAAAAATCCATTCTTACAAACTTCTTAATTTCTACAATTTTTTTTCATGATTCTCTAATCTCTAACACATTTATGAATCTCTATATCACATTCAGAACATATATAGTCACCTTCAGGAAATGGTTTATTCATAATTTTTCTATAATCAAAATCATTCAAATCTATTACCCTTCCTACATAAAAACCAGAACCAATTTTGACACTTTGTCCACACTCATTGCATTTTTCTGTTTCCATCTTTATATCCTTTTTTTAACTCACAGTTTGACATAAATATTATATCAAATTTAAAGCTAACAATCAAGATAAATGTTAATTCCTTTCAACAAAGAAAACTATATTTTAATAAAAATCCTCTTCCGATACAGAATCCACATCAACCCCAGGTAAATTAAAATCCAGGTAATCGGATAAAGCAGAGAGCCAAAATAATCGCCAGCCCAGAAGCGGAAAAGATTTTCGTATAAAAAAGTTTTCAAACTAATGATAGAGCCGTCTGCCAAATCCCATTTAGTATAAATCGTAATTTTGGCAATCAATCCTGAAAGCGCATATACAGTAATCGCATTGCTGCCAAAAACAACAAACGGCTTGGTCCATCTTTGATAGCCCTTGATATCAATGATCCAGTAACATACGGCGAAAAAGTTGAGCGCCATTCCCGCCATAAAAACTGAATAAGTAGAAGTCCATAAATTCTTATTTATCGGCAGCCAGACATTCATTATCACTCCCATTATGAGCAGGCTATTTCCAGCCACAAATAAACCGGCAACTTTTTCGTAAGGTTCTCTCGATGTACGAATCCAATCGCCAGTAAATACGCCAAATAAAACAGTAGCTATTGCGGGAATTGTGCTAAATATTCCTTCAGGATCAAAACCTGGAGCAGGCGCACCTCCCCAGGTGTGTCCGGCTAACAAATTGCTGTCAATGTACCAGCACAAATTTCCTGTCGGTTCCAGCACGCCGGCGCCGAAACCCGGAACTGGCACTGTTTTGATCAAAATCCAGTAAATTAGTAACAGAAAAATTGTCCAGCTAATTTGATATTTTTTATTTGCATAAAGAATAACTAAAGAGGCGAAAAAATAACAAATAGCAATTCTTTGAAGTACCCCCGGAATACGCATTTCAGAAAAATTAAAAAATGGGAACAGACCCAAAAATACACCAATAGCGAAAATTATTATTGTCCTTTTTACAACTTTTCCAAAAAGCTGCCTTTTTAAATCCCCCCGTGCGATTCTTTTTGAAAAAGAGAATGACATTGCCACGCCAACAATAAACAAGAAAAAAGGAAACACCAGATCCGTCGGTGTCCAGCCATGCCATTTCGCATGTCGTAGCGGAGCGTAAATGGAAGACCAGCTTCCGGGGTTGTTCACAAGAATCATTAATGCAATAGTAAAACCGCGAAACATGTCCAGAGAGATCAGTCGATTTGATTGGTTATCCATAAAATTTATTTACTCCTGTTATAAATATAAAAATTTTTATCCGATTCTGCTTCTTTGCCAGAATACTCGTCCGTGACCTTTACTTTGAATTTATAAAACCCACACGGAAAATTGCCACAATAAATCGAACCATTTATAAACGCATTAGTACCAGGTTTTTTCTTTGAGGCGTTGCTTGATTTAAGAATGACTTCCCCTTTTTGATTAATAATAAGGTAATATACTCGATAGGTTGATCCGAGAGCTTTTTCTTTTATTTTTAAATTATATATTTCTGCACAAAAAAATAGCCTGGAGTCACCTAAAAAATATCCTCTATCAGCATTGGGAATTACACGAAGACCGTTTTTGTCAAATTTAGTTTTTTCACCTTTTGCCGGAGTGATAGAGCTGGCTAATTGCAAACTGCTCAGCGACAATTTCTTTTTTGAATATTTCCGAATATATAAACAATCTCTTATAACCTTTACTTTTTTTGAATTCAAATCAGTAAAAATTGTCAGTAGATCATAGTCGCCCTGGTTGACTTTTATCATACTCATATCATTTGTTTGTTTTGCGGATGATAATTCATTCAAAGAGTCTAAAAAATTATTGACGAAAATACTATCAATTAAAGTTACTTTTTTATGCGTTTTTATCCAAAGTTTAAGCGAATCAGGTCCTAATGAATTAATATTTTCCCAATCCACAATCTGATTCATTAAAAAAGTTACAATTGTTCCCTCAGCCAGGTAGCCATTTGTAACATTTTTATACGTCAAACTCTCTTCGGATAAAGAATAATAAATTTCAAGCAAGATCAATTTATCAGGAAACTTATATTGCGCATAATCAACTGCGAACTCCGGCTCTTTTAATTGAGCAAATAAATCATCCCCCACAGCGAATACAGAAATTAAAAAAATATAAATCAAAGTAGCCGAAAAAATTTTTAGCAATTTACATTTTGAATCGGCAGCCATTGTTATCTCCTTTTGTGGATTGTATTTTTAAAACTAGAGTTATTATTTTTTGAAGTAAAAGGTTTAAAATAAATAGTTCAGTTTAAAAAAAAAGGTGATAGTTCAGCCACAAAGACACCAAGACACAAAGAAAGGGGATTAATTAAAAAATTAGTAATATTACAGCTTATTAAAACTTGAATTCACCAAAAAGAGATAAAAATATGTCTCACCCAAAAAAAATATTCAAAAATTCATTCTAAATCTTGCCGCCTTTGTGTCTTGGTAGCAAATTTTTAACAGAGGTGAACTATGACAAAAAAAGTAATTTTGCGGATTAAAAAGATAGCCACATAGATTAACGCTTTAATATTAGACGTTAAAAATAAACAACGGTTTAAATTTAATAACTTTTTAAAAATTGAGGCTTTTATTTTTCTTTTGCAAAAACAGTCGGTGTAAAATGAAAAATGAGCAGCAAAATTAAAATTAATTTTCTCGTAATTTTTTTTTATCACAAAAAAAGCCCGAAATGAATTTTCGAGCTTTATTTTTAATTTTAGAATCTATTCATAAAAAAAATTAGATGATATTTTTTTTGATAACACTAATTATTTATATGCTGCAATTGATCGGTTGGGATGTTCACATCCATGCCCAAAAAGACTCTGATTGCATCTTCAATTTTGTGAAAATCGACAGTGGTATTTTTGCAGGGACCTTCTGGTCTTTGATTCGTAATTCCAATAACAGGGATATTGCGAACATCTTTAATACCGCTCATCAAATCTCTTTCACAGGCAACACCAATTATTGCGGTAGGTTTTTGTTCTTTGATTATTTTCCGTGCCAGTGTTCCACCCGGGACTGTAAAGATGAGGCAGTGATATTTTTCTGCTAAACCGATTATCTGCTTCTGAATGGGACGTCTTAAACAGCGAGGAAGTAGAATGATAATTTTACTGTGGCTCATTTTCCAGTGAGTAGTACGTATCAGCGAATTACTCACTTTAATAAATGAATTTCCCATTCGATCATAAGATACGCCAAAATTTTTCCCCAGGGACAAAATGAATGGAGTTAAAAATGAAATTGAAAAATTCAATTTACCAACTCGAACCATAAAATTCCGATGGGTAACAATTGATAAAACTGTCTGGGCAAAAACAAAAAATAGCAAACCAATAACTATTAATAGCGCTTTTTGTAATACATCGGCGGCAACAGGGCTTAATTGAACAATCCTGGGTTTAATCATAAACCAGATAAAAAGCAAACCAAAAGTCAATAAAACAATGCCAAAAACAGTAAATCCTAAAAAAAGTCTTTTCCCGGCTTCAACATCTAATTCTGTCTGAAAAATATTGCCATCCCATTTTTCCCATTCATCCCCTAATTTTCTATCTTTAATTTTATCCATTTGAAAACAACTCACAAATTTTCTAATTACAAATTTAAAATTAATTATTTCATCCTGATTATCATGTTGATCCTGTCAAACATAACGCCACTAAAAGTTTACACCGATTGAACTTCAACAATTTCAGGAATCTCTTCAATAATAATGCGTTCAATACCAGCTTTTAACGTCATTTCTGAAAACGGGCAGCCAGCGCAAGCGCCTGTTAATCTCACCTTTACAATATTATCTTCGACACTCACCAATTCAACATCGCCGCCATCAGCTTTTAATCTTGGGCGAACCTTATCCAATACTGTTTATACACGATCAAACATTCAAATTTTCCTTAAATTAATTTTTCAATATTTATTGTTATTTCAACTTCGCACTACATAAGATTTTGTCGGACATTTTTCTACTGCATTGATCAGATCATCAGCCGTTATATCAACAATCTTCGGGAGATTTCCTTCCATTTGAATTGAACCGGAAGGAGTAACTTTTTCTTTTGAACATAATGTACACCCAGTGCAGCCGACTTTGCAAACCTGTTTCACTGCTTTAGCTTTATCTAAAGAAACGCAGCCAAGAAAAATTTTTTGCGAAACTGGGATTATCTTCATAATTCCGCGCGGGCAAGCCGCAACACACATTCCGCAAGCGGTGCATTTATCCTCAAAGACATACGGTAAACCATTATCTCTCATTTCCATCGCATCAAAAGGACAGGCATTCACGCAGCTTCCCAACCCAAGACAGCCGTAAACACAGCCTTTGTCACCGCCCATAATTATATTTGCTGCATTGCAATCTAACACACCATCGTATTCAAAACGTTTGGGCGCTTTTTCATTATCACCCTGGCATTGCACAACGGCAACTTGAGCATCTTTGGAAACAGCTTCCACTCCAAGAATTTCAGCAATTTTTTCGACAACTTCATTGCCACCGGGGGCACAAAGCGTCATTTCTGCCCCACTCTTTACAACTGCTTCAGCATAACCAGAACAGCCTGGATAACCGCAGCCGCCGCAATTAACCCCGGGGAGTTCATCAAGAATCTGTTCAATTTTCGGATCAACTTCGACAGCAAATTTTTTGGACGCATAAGCCAGTCCAGCCCCAAAGAGTAAACCAAGACTTCCAATACCGAGAATAGAAGAAATTACGACAATATCCATTGATTGTTTCAACCCCTATATTTATTTTAATTTTTCTGGTTGATTAGACATATTTTTAGAATTTCAATATACTTTTTATTAAGGAAAAAATCAAGGAAAAATTGAAATTTGTATCTTCATTCAAAAAAAATATACTTGCATCTAAATCATAAATTTGTTATACTTAAAATAATTGGTTAATTATTAGCCTTAAATTTTGATTGTTTAATAAGAGGTATGATCAATGAAAATATTAAATTACACTGTCTTTTTTGAACCATTGGAGGAAGGCGGTTACATGGCTATTGTTCCAACCTTACCTGGTATAGTTACTTACGGAGAAACTCTAAATGGAGCCAGAGCCATGGCATTAGACGCCATAAAATGCCATTGTGAGGGATTAGCAAAGGATGGTGAACCTGTCCCTGAAGAAAAAACAATTGAAAGCGAACCGATCAAAGAAAAATTATCAATCGAGTTGGAGTTTGTGCGAGCCCAAAATTACCAATTCTCAAAGCAAAAAAAGTTATTCGGACCCTAGAAAAAGATGGTTTTTTTGTTCATCATCAAACTGGGAGCCACGTACAAATGAAGCATTATGATAAACCAGAACTCAGAATTACCATTCCCAGACATAGTAAGGATATCCCAAAACCAATTATTCGCCGTATAATCAAGCAGGCAGGATTTTCAGTTGAAGAATTTATGCAATTGCTTTAATGTTGCGCAATTGAAATACTAAAGTACTAACTAAAATATTAAATCATCGCTAATGATGTTCCCTTGAATAAAAAAATTTTTCACCATTCTTCCAATTTAATTTTTCAAGCTTCAAGTCGAAACAAATCATCACTCACAAATAACCTTCTCAACCTCCTCCAAAACTACCGGAATAGCTTCTTCCAAACTTTTTTCGATAACAGAACCCGCCGCAAAACTATGTCCGCCTCCGCCAAACTTTTGTGCAACAGTGTTTATAACAATTTTACCTTTTGAGCGCAGACTAATTTTAACCTCATCTGAATTCAATTCAGTGAACATTAAACTCACTTCAACGCCTTCGATGGTCCTCGGCAGTTCGGGAAAGCCTTCGGTGTCCCAGTTAGACGCCTGATGTTTTTCAAACATTTTTTTTGTTAAAATAAACCAGGCTAATTTTCCATCACACTCATATTTGAGATTATACAACGCCTCTCCCATCATCGCCATTTTACTTCTTGAATTTTGTTCATAAATCAGGCTATAAATTTCTTTTGTTTTAATACCTGCTTTGAGAAGTATGCTGGCGACTTCGTGGGTTTTGCTGCCCGTATTGGAAAATCGGAACGAGCCGGTGTCAGTTAAAATACAGGTGTATAATGCAGTTGCTGTTCTTTGATCAAACTGGAAATTAACTGCTTGCAGAAATTCAAACAGTAACTCTCCTGTGGACGAGGCTTGTTCATAAATTATGTCAATATCTGCAAATTTATAATCAACGCGATGATGATCAATACAAATTTTGGGTGCGGATGAATCTTTGATTATTTCCCCTAACTCACGCAACCTCCCCCAATCGCTGATATCCAGAATAATATAGACATCAACCTCGTTAATTAATTGCTGATGCTTTCGTTTTTCGTAAACAATAATTTCATGATCTTCATCCAGAAATTGATAGTTAGCGGGTGTTTCTGAATTATTGATGATATTGACATTTTTACCCAAAGACTTCAAATACTCAGCCATCGCAATTTCTGAACCAAGCGCATCGCCATCCGGGTTATGATGTGTTGTAATGATAAATGAATTGTTAGCAGTGATAATTCTGTTGAGCTTGCTAACTTCTTCTTTTAAGATCATTCTACTCCTCGATAATAAAACGGCTGTATCCGGTATTGTCAGCTTCGTCAGTCGCTTTGACTACGATTACTCGAAAGTTTTTATCAGGCAATTTTATCCGGAAATTGAATTTTTCCTGTTTTGTATCGCAAACGAGGTCTTCGGGATAGACCCACATCCATTTTTGAACATTGAGAGAAAACTGTACTTTTTTAATAACGCTCAACTCATCCGAGACGGAAAATGACACATATAAACTATCACTACCGCTTTTATTCACCGAAATATTTTTTATTTTCGGACCCGTATTATCCACCACAAACCAATCACTTTTTTTCTCAGCTTTTAAAGCAGTATTCAGCGGATTAAATTTTTCATCTCTGGCGGTTACTTTTAACTGGTAAATATCGTCAGGCATGGAACGACTATCCCAGGTATAAGTTGATCGTGTTAAGTCTTTTTTCAACAGCAGCCAATTAGTATCATTTTCAAATCTAAAATGGAGAGCATAAGTTAGCTGATCTTTATTTTTATCTGTTGCGCGCCACGAGACTCTGCGATAACCATTGGTCAACGGACGTCGATATGGTTCAGGTCGAATTGTCTGTGTTGATAGCTGTGATTCCAAACTACTCTTAACGCTAATGCTGGGCAAAACAAAATCCGAAAACAAAGGTGCCGAAACTGCATACGTTGTTTTACGTTGATGTGGATGCACCGTAATTGAGGTAATTTCTGGTGGCAGGTTTTGCTGTAAATAAGAAATTTTAATTTTTTCTATTTCTAAATTTGATTGATCCTTTTTCGATTTTAGTTCAAGTTTCCATTGCAAAAAACGAGCGTCTGGGCTTTTAATTGTGCCGTGTTGATTATCACCATCAATTTTCTGCCATGGATCCCACATTGTATCAGGCTGTTTTGTGTTTCCCGTTCTGGTATAAAATTGAACTTTATCCCCTGCGGTTAATTTCTCTTCCCATTGAACCGTTCCCCACCTTGTTTTTGAAGCCGCATCTATTACCGGAGAAACATAAGTTCCGGATTTCTCATAATTTTTTCCCAGTTGATAAACTGCCGCTAAATTTGAAGCAGCCAACCAAACTTCACCAGAAGGTTGGGGAATCAAAGTTAAAATTTGAGATTCAGTTAATTTTAATAATAATGTACTTTCGTCATCTTCATTTAATTTATACAACCGCCCTTTTTCTCCTGTCCCGGCTAAAAGACCATCTTTGACCAGGCAAATTGAATGTACATCATCTCCCCTTTCAGTCCAGATATTTTTGATGAGACCGTTTGGCTGTATCTTCAAAATTCCAGAAGTAATGCCTGTTTTTTTCCCCGTTGGCGCTGCCATAATTTTTATTATATCTTCCGGTTTAAGCGAACTTTTGAGATCAGAAGATTTCTGCAAATCTTTAACCGGCAGTGATAATTTTTTACTGCTGCTCATGCCGAGTGCATAAATCGTCCCCTCCGGTGTAACCTGTATCTGGCTAATTTCTTCAAAATCAGAGTCGTAAACAATCGTCCCTTTTCCGTACGCATCTATTCGATAAATGTATCCGTTTTTATAACTTCCGGCAAGCAGATTTTTTTGTTTATCCCAGGTCAAGCAACGAATGTGCGTTTCATCGCTTTTGAAAAACAGGGATGTTTTGCCAGTAGATTTAACTTGATAAATTGATCCGCTGTCGCCAGTTGCGGCGTAACAAATATTATTAGAATCAAATACCAGATCCCAGACATATTTAACGTTTAATTCAGCATATAACTGCGGTTTGAATTTTTTGTCAAACCGATAAATTTTCCCTTCCGGAGAAACAGCCGCATAGAGAAATCCTTTCTTATCAATTGCCAGGGCATAAACTTCAGAATCGCTCCAATGAGCGATAGAATCGACTTTTCCTTTTGAAGTCATCCGCAAGATTTTAGCTCCATCGCCAGCAGCAACAAATAAATTACCTTTTAAATCCACCGCCAGATCCCAGATAAAAGGCTGGTTACTATCAAAAATTTTTTTCACTTGCGGCGATAGCGACAAAATTCCTTTTGAACTTATGGATATTTTTTCAGCTTCTCCTTCAAGCAAATTTTTTTGTTTGTCATAAGTCTTAACGACTGGTAATGAAGCAAAAACGTTTGACGTCAAAATAATTACTATTGCCAATAAAAACAATTTACGCATTTGAATCCTTTCGTTATTTTTTTTTAAATATTTGTAACTATGCGAGCCACAGAGTCACGGAAAATCATGCCAGAGGCAAATGCGCTGTGGCGCACACGGAGAAGGAATAAAAACTGATAATCGGTTGTGTCCAATTCGGATGTTCTTAAAAATTAAAAATAAAATCTATACATTTAAACTAAAAAACAGCGCAAACTATTAATTTAATACAAATAATTTTTCCATTGATAGTTATGACAAAATGTACTTCCACTAAAAAATTAGCAAATTTACAATTGGTTTAAAATTGATTTATTATTGAAATAATCTCTGTGTTCTCTGTGGCAATTTATTTTTGACTGAATCGTTACAAATATTTTTGTATTAAATGGCTATGTACAGGACAAAAATTCACAAAAGAAATAGAATTCGTCTATTTTATTTTCAGCAAATTCTAAATTAGCCAACACGTTTCGTAATTTGGACAAGCCATGACGAAAAATACTTTTGAT
>Ga0075123_10000349_pt1 | contig 24192 bp, 10 predicted proteins | sample AntAceMetag02UKX_FD_69808 | JGI IMG/M metagenome (GOLD analysis project Ga0075123, IMG submission 69808) | Saline lake microbial communities from Ace Lake, Antarctica - Antarctic Ace Lake Metagenome 02UKX | ecosystem: Environmental > Aquatic > Non-marine Saline and Alkaline > Saline | place... | reverse complement strand
GATTGATATCTCCGGTCATGTCAGGTAAGATTATCAAACGTTTGAAAAGTGAAGTTGGAATACCTATTGATTTTCACACTCATTGTACTCCAGGATATGGATTAGCATCCACTTTAATGGCAATTATAAATGGAGTTGATATTGTTGATACTACAATTTTAAATTTTGCAGGAGGAACAGCTGCACCGGCTTTTGAAATAATTCAACATTTTGCATATAAATTAGGATTAAGCACAGATGTTAATTTAGAAGCAGTTTCTAAAATAAATAAAAAACTTAAAAATATTCGTAAAGAATTGTCAGAATTCGACAATTATAAACCACCTGTTAGCTTTGATATTATTAACTATATATTGCCTGTTAGGATTGACAAATTATTTGATGATGCAATTGAATTTGCAAAAAACAATAAAGAAAAAGAACTATTAATAACTACTCATAAAATTGAAAAATATTTCAATTTTCCTGCTCCTAACATAAATGTTAAGAAAGCAGAAATTCCGGGAGGAATGTACTCAAACATGCTTAACCAATTGAAGCAACTAAAACTTGAACACCTTTTAAAAAGAGTTTTAGAATTAGTACCAATTGTTAGAATCAAAGCAGGTTGTCCGCCTTTGGTAACTCCAACAAGCCAAATAGTTGGCGTACAAGCAGTGAATTGTGCAATCGATGAAAATAATGGTAAAGCATTTTTTACGAACACATCAGTTCAGTTCAAGAATTTAATTAAAGGACAATATGGAAAAACTCCCATTCCTGTTTCTCCTGATTTTCGTAAACAAATCACCGGAAGCAAAGAAGAAATTCCTTATGATACATCAAAGTATAAAAAGCAAGATAATCCAATTTTTAAAGAATTTGATAATGAACAACTGGCAAAAAACGAAAAAGAAGAATTATTACTTGAACTTTTCCCTTCAGTAGCAAAAAAATTCTTACAAAGCCAGATTGAAGAAAAATATTATTCTAAAATTCAAAAAGAAGAAAATGAAAAACAACAAAAAATTCAAGCAGAAAAGAACGAATATTTAAAACTTAACGCTGAAGAAAAACAAGACCGATTAAACGAAGGATTATATAATTACGAGTGGTAAAAATGAATTATTGCCAACTAAGTAAATTATAGAAAAAACTCCCAAAAAAATATTTTTTTTCATTCACTTTAAACCTTTATAAAAAAATTAAGTCTAATTCTTATTATATAGAAGTAGTAAATTAAATTTACTACTGAATGTTATTCATTTATATAAATTATAATTATTTTTAAAATAATTAAATAAACCTTAAATTATTTTTTAAAACTATTTGTATTTTATAAATTTGTCGGTTCAAAAAAGTTTAAAATAAACTTCATATAAGTTAATATAACCTACATAAACAAAACCAAATTATGAAAAAAAGTATATTATTTTTAGCTGCACTTTTTGTTGCATTTAATATTTTTAGCCAAAATATTATTTTTCAAGAAAATTTTGATATAATACCTTATGGTAGCAATGTAACTTCAAGTTCCACAGGAACTACAAGTTGGGGAATTAACAATACCTTTCATTTTAGTGGCACAAGATCTGATTCTTGTGCTATTGTTCAAGGCGATACAACTTATTTAACAACAGATACTTTTAGTACCATTGGGAATTATAGTGTATATTTAGATTTCAATCAAATTTGCAAAATTGAATTCATGGATGATGCTTTTATTGAAGTATCAATTGACAATGGAACAACTTGGACAAAGGTCGTTGATTCTATGTATTTGGGACTGGGAAATTTTGGAAATATCGGAAATAGATTTACAGCAACATCATACACTGATTGGTTGCCTGCAAATAACAACGCAATACCAACAAATCTATGGTGGAAAAACGAAACATTTGACATTTCTCCTCTTACTGCTAATCAATCAGCGGTAAAAATAAGATTCGTTCTTATTGACGTAAATAATACCGGTTCTGCAGGTAATTATGGATGGCTTCTCGATGATATTAAGGTTACTGCATCTTATTCTGAATTAATCCCTCCTGCAATAACAATGGTAACTCCAATGATTCCAGATACTGTTTATTCTACAGGTCCTTATGAGGTTAAAGCGGAGATTATTGATAATTCAGGAATTGATACTGCAATTTTATATTATTTTGTTAGCACAGGATTCTCAGACACTGTCGGGATGAGTATAATAGGTCCTGATACATTTTCTGCTAACATTCCATTTTTTGGTTTTGGAAAAACTATCACATATTACGTTAAAGCTATTGATGTAGCACCTGCAGCAAATGCCGACTCATCAAGCACATATTCCTTTTATTGCAAGTATAGTTCTGGAGGTTCTTTTATAGTTGGAACAGGAACAGTAGTTAATGGTGCTATGGCATACCCTGCACCCTATGGAAATTATTGGTGGGGTTCAAAACATCAAATGATAATTCCTGCTTCAGAGATGGCTGCAGTAAACATGGTTGGAGGGCAAATAGAATCAGTAGCTTTTGATGTAAGTGCAGTAAATACATGTCCTGCACTTCAGAATTTTTATATAAAAATTGGAACTACAAATTTAAATGCAATAACGTCAAACTGGGAATCAGGTTTAACAACTGTTTTTACGAATACTGCTTATCAACCAGTCACAGGTTGGAATATACACCAATTTCAAACCCCATTTAACTGGGATGGAGTTAGTAATATTATTATTGAAACCTGCTTTAATAATTCAACCTACGAGGAAAATGCATCTATGGTTCAATCAGTCACTTCTTATACTTCAACCCATTATGTTTATGGTGACAATGCTACAAACTGTTCAGCTCCAGCAAACGGTAGTACAGGAAGTCAGCGACCAAATATGCAATTTGTTGTTTCAGGTGTGTTGTCATTAGATTTAGACATTGGAGCTTATCAAATAACTAATCCAACAGGTGGTGTTTTAGCCAATCAGGATTTTGAAGTTAAGTTTAATATTAAAAACTTTGGTTCTGATAGTGTTGTAAAAGCAACAGTTAATTGGGAACTAGATGGAGTTGCACAAACACCATATACTTATCTTGCTTCTAATTTTGATACAATCTGGGCAGATTCAGTTTCTGCTGAAATTATTCTGGACACTCTAAATCTTGCTGTTGGAGCTCACTACATAAAAATATGGACTCTTAATCCAAATGACACTTCTGATTATAATTCGGGGAATGATACAGCTTTTGTAAATTTTTATGCTTGTAGCAATTTACTGAGTGGAAATTATACTATAGGTGGAACAAATCCGGATTTTGCCAATTTTTCAGCAGCAGCATTGGGATTAGACCAATGTGGAATTAGTGGGCCTGTGACTTTTACGGTAGCTTCAGGAACCTATAATGAACAAATTGAACTTCCATTTGTTACCGGTTCATCAGCAACAAATACAATAACATTTCAATCAGCTTCCGGTGATAGTTCAACAGTAATACTTACAAATAATGCCTCATCGGCAACAGGGAATTACACATTAAAACTAAACGGAACAAGTCATATAACCTTTAAGGATATGACATTTGCTGCCACTGATAGTTTATTATCAAAAGTTATTGAAATTGGAAATTCTGCTGAAAATGTTCATTTTTCAAACAACAGAATTATAGGAATGTCGACATCAATAACTGATGAAGAAGCAGCCTTAATTTACACATCTGATTCTATTGGAAATAATATAACAATTCTAAATAATAGGTTAGAGAATGGGTCAGTTGCCATTGAACTTAGCGGAAAAAGTAGTTGCAGTACTAAAGCTACAGGAGTTCAAATAAATAATAATATTCTGATGAATCATTTTGCATCAGGAATTAAATTAACGAATTTATTTTCTCCACAAATAAAACAAAATTTGATAGAAACTAATTCTAATCATGACTCTTATAATGGAATTTCAGGAATTCAATTGTCAGGAACTCCTATTATTATAAAAAACAATATTAAAGCAACCAATACCCAAATTGCTTATGGTATTACAATGAGCCAATGTGATATTTGCATGTCTTCAACAAATTCAGGATTAGTTGCAAACAACTTTATACTCATCAATGGTTTATCAACAGTTGCGACAATCACAGCTGGAATTTTAAATAATGAATCGAAAAATTTTAATTATTATTATAACACAATAAATATTACGGGAAACCAAATAAATGCTGTATCAATGTGTTTGTTTGATGCAACTGCCGGTTTGTCGGATAACATTAATATTGTAAATAATATTTTTAGTAACGAAGCTAATGGTTACACCTATTATGTGACCGGAGTTGATACAACGAAATTCTTTGTTGATTATAACGATATTTATAATCCAGGAACAGGAACATTTGCATTTCTCGGAGCAGCAGTAGCTGATTTTGCAACATGGAAAACAAAAACAGCAGAAGAAACTCACTCTATCACAATAAATCCCTATTTTTCTTCAGCAATTGATCTTCACACAACAAATAATTTGGTAAACGGAACAGGCACTCCAATAGCTGGAATTACAGATGATATTGATGGAGATTTAAGAAATGCAACAACACCTGATATTGGAGCCGATGAATTTGCCCCATCTCCTTATGATATTGCAACTCTTGAAATTCTCACACCTGTAAGTGGTTGTGGATTAGACACTAACGAAATAATGACAATAAGAATTAAGAACATTGGAAGTGCAACAGTAACAGGTGGATTTACTGCAAGCTATAAAGTAAATAACAATACAGCAATAACAGAAAGTGTTTCAGACACATTATTAACAGGTGACACTTTAGATTATATTTTTAATGCAACAGTAAATCTTGATGTTTTTGCTTTAATGCAAGATTCAACTTTCGAATTCAAAGCATGGGTTGACCTTACAACTGACCCTGTTCATTATAATGATACAGCATATTCATCAGTAGCTTCAGGATACAAACCAGCTGCGCCGATTACAACAGATACAACTATTGCTTATGGTGATTCAGTTACTTTAACTGCCCAACATATTGATTCAGTATTTTATTGGTATCAAACTGATACGAGTTCAGTTGAATTATATTCCGGAGAGTTCTTTACAACACCTATATTATATGATACAACAACCTATTGGGTAGAGGTTAGAGCAGGATCTGCATTGTTGAAGTTCACAGAAATAACACAGTATCATGGATTTGGTTCCGGTCCAACTCCTAATCCTCCAGCTTGGTTAGGTGGTGGAGATGATTTTGTTGAAATTACAAATCTTGGGACATCACCTGTTGATTTAAGTGGATATGTTTATAAAAGATATTATAGTACTAATATAACCTACAATTTACCTTCAATTATGTTACCCGGTGGTCAAACTCTTGTTTTATCAACCTACGGAGCAACAGTAGCAAGTCCGGCTAACTATTTCTATATTGCTGCAAATGCATCTGCTGCCTCTTCTACTTTAACAGGACACGTATTATTAGATCCACAGGGAGTTATAGTTGATGCTGTAGCACTAAATGGTTATGCATTTACTGCTCCATCTGGTGTCACACTAGCTGATTGGTCAGGAAGTATTCCGTCTTCTTCAGGAAATGCAGGAGTTGTTAGAATTCTTGCTGATAATAATTTAGCTACTGACTGGTCGATTTCAAGTGTCACAACTCAATCATTAGGTTCTGTTAATTCTTCACTTGGTGTTATGAGTGGAGGAAGCGGATGTGCTACCGATAGAGTTCCGTTAACAGTAAATATATCTGGAATACCAACAGTTGAATTAGGAATTTCTGCTATATATACAAATTCAGGATGTAATATGACAAATGCCGAACAAGTAACTATTGATATTTACAATCAGGGATTTGTTGCGGCAACTGATAGTATTTTTGTAAGTTATAAAATTGATAGCAATAGTTATATAACTCAGGAATTAGTTATTGATACTATTGCTCCTGGTGATACAATAAGCTATACCTTTAATACTACAGCTAATCTTTCAGTAGTGATAAATGATACAACTTACACAATTACAGCCTATGTAGCACATCCTCAAGATGTTTATGCTGCCAATGATACCTTAGTCAGTGGATTAATTGAAGCACTATATACTCCTCCGACACCGATTGTAAGTGATACTATAGTTCCTTATGGGTCAATTGTTACTTTAACAGGAATTTCAAATGATACTTTATATTGGTATAACACTCCGGTCGATACAAATTACATATATATGGGTTCATATTTTACAACACCAATATTATATGATACAACAACTTATTATGTAGAAGCAAAAGCCGGTAGTAGTGGTTCATATACCATAGGAACAGGAACAACAACAAACACTAGCACGGGTTATCCTACTCCTTATGGAAATTATTATTATGGAAGTAAAAACCAGTTTTTAATTTTAGCATCTGAATTATCAGCAATGGGAATGACTGCCGGTGATGTTAAATCTGTTGCTTTTGATGTAGCAAATGTTAATGCATGCCCCGGATTAACAAATTATGAAATTAAACTTAAAAACACTTCTTTAACTGCATTGACAACAGCATGGCAGTCAGGATTAACATCTGTATATCTAAACACATCTTATCAACCTGTTACAGGATGGAATATTCATACTTTCACAACATCATTTAATTGGGATGGAACAAGCAATCTAATTATTGAAACTTGTTTTAATAATACAACTTATCCAACAAATGGCTGTGCATCGGCAAATCAAACTACTACAACTTTTGCATCTACACATGAATATCATACAGACGGTGCAACAGTATGTTCTGCTCCGGCAGCGGGTTATACTTTTAATCAACGACCAAATATGGTATTATATGCTGCGTCAAGCGGATGCCCCAGCTCTAGAGTTTCTCTTAATGTTAACGTTTCAGCACCTCCGCAATTTGATGCCGGAATAAAGTCTATTCATACACCTTTTACAGACTTTGATCTTACAGCTAATGAAGCTGTTCAGGTAATGGTGATGAACACCGGAACTGATTCAATATATAATTTCCCACTTGCTTATAAAATTGATAACCTTCCTCCTGTTATTGATACATTTACAAATGTCCTTCATTCGGGAGATTCAACATTGTTTACATTTGCTACACCTGCTGATATGTCAGTTTACAAAATTTATGATGTAAAAACATATACAATGCTTCCTCTTGACAGTACATTTATGAATGATACATCATCAACGCAAGTTGAAAATAAAATGATTGTCTATTGTGTATGTACAGCAACCTCCGGAAGTTACGAGGATATAACTAATGTTACAATAGCAAACCTAAATAATACTTCTACAGTACCTGCTTCAGGCTCAATGTACTCCGATTATACAAGTTTGCCTCCTGCAATTCTTGCACCGGGTCAAACTTATAATGTTTCAATTACAACATCTTTTGCAGTTGGTAATACTTACCAATATAATTGCTGGGTTAATGTGTTTATCGATTATAACCATGATGGAATATATACCCCTGCAACTGAAATTGCTTTTAGTTCGACAACAACATCATCTAATACCGTTACTGGAACGATAACAGTTCCTCAAACAGCAACATCAGGAGTTGCTACTGGAATCAGAGTTGCTTTTAGAGAGTCGGGAAATCAGGCCAACACAGGTCCATGTGGAACATTCACTTGGGGTGAAGTAGAAGATTATAAGGCATTTATTATGCCATTGATACCAAATGATGCCGGTGTTACAGAAATTATTTTACCCGGTAGTGTAACTAACGAAGCTGCATCTACTCCTGTGGAAGTAGTTGTGAAAAATTTTGGTACAGACACTATTACTTCTATGAGTATTGATTACAAAGTTAATAATGGAACTCCCGTAGTATATGCATATAATGACACTTTGTTACCTGCAGATGTTGATACAGTAACTTTAGTTAGTTTCATTTCACCGGCTGGAAATTCAAGTATTTGTGCCTATACTATTTTAACAGGAGACTCTAATACCTTTAATGATAATACTTGTAAAGGATTCTTTGGAATTCCTTCAAAAGATGCATATGTAACAGAAATTGTTGAAATAGCTGATGGTTGTAATATTGGCAATGATACTATCATGATTTGGATTAAAAATATTGGTGTTGACACAATCAATGGCCCTGCTATAGATACAATTACTGTACATTATCAACTTGATGGTATTTCACCAATTGTTACAGAAAATATGTCTTTATCCATTAATCCCGGTGATAGTGGTTTATATATTTTTAACACCTTAGCAAATTTCACAGTTACTACTACCGATTCAGTTTTCGATATAGTTGCATGGGTTAATCTTACCGGAGATAACGTACATTATAATGATACAGCATATAGTGATGTGAAATCTTTACACACTCCTGCTGCACCTATAGTAACTAATGTTTCCATCCCTTATGGTACATCTGTTACTATCTCAGCTACATCGCCAACAAATGATTCATTAACCTGGTTTATTGATGATACAACCTCAACTATTTTAGCTACCGGAGCTAACTATACAACACCATTATTGTATGATACAACCACTTATTGGGTGCAAGCCGGACAAGTGAATACTGGAGCTGTTGGTATTAATATTGCACCATTGGCAGTAGCTTCTGCTGCCCCTGCATGCAATTCTGGAGCCTGTAGTACACTGAATGATTTAAACTTTGGCACATGCGGAACACAGCAAATGTGGATAACATCAGCTGCATCCAATCCCGGTTCTGCTGTAAATGTAACATTTGTTTGGCCTGTGGTTAAAAATATTAATAAAATGACCATCCATGCAGGGCAAAATAATACTCGATTTCTAACAGGTGGTACTGTGCAAATATGGAATGGATCAACTTGGGTAAATCACCATACTTTTACACAAGCAATAGGAGTTTGTTCATATGATATAAATTTCCCATTAGCTACTACAAGCCAATTAAGAATTATTAATATGACTGTAGGAGGCTCTCAAAGTTCCAATGTTAATTTCAGAGAAATTGAAGTTTGGGAAGCAATGGTGGGATGCTCAAGTACAAGAGTTCCTTTGATTGTTATTGTTTCTGCACCATCTTCTTGTGATGTTGGAGTTTACGAAATTTCTCAACCTGTTTCTGCAATTAATTTAACAGCATCTGAAACAGTTCAGGTTAAAATTAAGAACTTTGGAACAGCTGCTCAATCTAATTTCACTGTAAGCTATCAGGTAAATACAGGGACAATTGTAACTGAAACTATTACGGCTTCAATTCCATCGAATGATAGCCTTGTTCATACATTTAGCACACCAGCTAATTTAAGTATTGCTGGTGGCACGTACACTTTAAAAGCTTATACATCATTGACATGTGATTCAACTCACCAAAATGATACAACTTGGAAAAGCGTACAACATATGTTACCAAATTATTGTATTTGTTCTGCAACTTCTGGATCATATGAAGATTTGACGAATGTAACATTAAGTAATCTTAATAATACATCCACTGTTCCAACAACTGGTACAATGTACACAGATTTTTCATCTACTGTTGCACCCGCCCAGTTAGCACCTGGAGTTAGTTATCCTATATCTATTTCTTCAGATTTTGCAGTATATACAACTTCATATACTTGTTGGGTTAATGTATTTATTGATTTTAACCGTGATGGTGTTTTTGATCCAAACACTGAACGTGCTTTTGGTTCGACTACTACATCATCGAATACTGTTACGGGAACACTTAGTGTACCATTTAATGCGCTATCAGGATTAACAAAAATGAGAGTTGTACTTAGGGAAAGTGGCACTCAGGCAAATACAGGTCCATGTGGAACATTCTCATGGGGTGAAGTTGAAGATTATAATGTTTCAATTGCTCCAAAACTTCATCAGGATGCTGGAGTTGTTGATATTATTCAACCAACAACAATGTCCTCAAGTGCTCCAACACCAATTGAAGTTATCATTGTAAATTATGGAATAGATGCTATTGACTCTATTGATGTTTCCTATCAATTGAATTCTGCAAATCCATATACTGTTACATTAACTGATACTATTCTTCCTCTTGATTCATTTTATTATTCATTCCCGGCAATTGTATTACCAACAGGACAAAATACAATTTGTGCTTATACAACTTTAGTTGGAGATAGCAATGTATTCAATGACCAAAAATGTATTACTTCATTTGTTCAACTAATGACAACTCCTCCATATTTTGATAATTTCGAAGGTGCTGATTATTGGCTTCCTGATACAATACCTAATCAATGGCAACGAGGAATTCCAAATGCTCAAACTATAACCTCTGCTTACAGCCCGAATAATGCATGGATGATTCAACTTGATACTAATTATAATAATAATTCTTTTGATTATCTCTATACTCCAAAATTCATTTTTGGACTTGTTACACCCGATTCTTTATCATTCTGGCATTATGTTCACACTCAAGTAACTTATGACGGAGGACGTATTCAATATTTAAACAATACTGGTTATTGGTCAACTCTCGGTGTAATAAACGATACTAATGGAACAAATTGGTATAATACAACCCAAACAGGAATTGATATGTGGACTGGAAATAGCAACGGTTGGCAATTGTCAACTTACGACCTGGCTTCTGTAAATGACCTTGCAAATATTGCCCAGTTCAGGTTTATTTTTGCATCTGATAATACAATAAATAATTTTGACGGTTGGGCAATTGATGATTTTAAAATTACTGTCCCTAAATTACTTAAAGATGCAGGTGTTACCAATATTATTACTCCTGTTGATTCTACTATGACAGGAAGCAATATTACTGTTCAGGTTACTATTCAAAACTTTGGTTTAAATACTTTAGTTTCTATTCCTGTTAATTATGCTGTTACAGGACAAGCAGCAACAACAGAAACATGGACTGGCAACTTAATTCCTAATGCAACTGACAACTATACTTTCACTACACTTTATTCAGGACCAAATACATTGTACGAACTTTGTGCATGGACATCAATAACTGCTGATACTCATACCGGCAACGACACTATTTGCAAAAATATCAGTACAATTGCTGCTGCGGATAATGTTGGAATTATTGAAATAATCAATCCCGATAGTATTACATATATCGGTTCAAATGCAACTGTTACTGCTAAAATCCAAAACTTTGGGACAAATACAGTTACGAGCATTCCTGTTGAATATGATATAAATGGAATGAGTCTTATTCAAGCAACTTGGACTGGAACTTTGCTTCCTAATGCTACAGAGAATTATACATTTACTACAACTTATCCTTCTCCAATAGGAAATTACAATTTATGTGTTCGTACAAAACTTACAGGAGATGCTGATATAACAAATGATGAACTTTGTGAAAATCTATTAGGAACTATAGGAATTGATGAATATGACAATAGCAAGTTTATTCTATTCCAAAATGTTCCTAATCCAACAAAAGGAATAACAACTATCGGTTACATTGTTCCTAAAGCAGGGAAAATTAAATTTGAAGTAATTAATCTGCTCGGAAAAACAATTTATTCCGAAAATAATAATGTTCTTTCAGGTAAACATCAAATTGATTTAGATGTTAATAGTTTGCCTTCAGGTATTTATTATTATTCTATTATTTTTGACGGAAAACGTCTTGTGAAGAAAATGATAAAAAACTAATCTTAATTTTAAAAATATATTATTTTTGCATATCTTTTATAAACTATAAGCATGAATATCCAATAGCATTTCTTATGAAAATTGAGAAATGCTATAATTTAAAATAAAACATAAACATATGAAAAAAAGTGCATTATTATTTTTAGCATTATCTCTATCTATATTTGCTACTTCTCAAACAGTTGTATTTCATGAAAATTTTGAATTACCCTCACAAGCCGATAGCTTGACATCAACCTCTACAGGAACAAATGCATGGGGAATAAACACAACATTTCATGCCGGAGGTTTGAGATCTGATTCCTGTATAGTTTCTCAGGGAGATACTACATATCTTACAACAAACGCATTTAGTACAACAGGCAATGCTAATGTAATTCTTGAATTTGCTCATATCTGCAAAATTGAGTTTTTTGATGCAGCAGAAATTTATGTTTCAGCCAACAATGGAACAACATGGACAAAGTTAATAAGCACTCAATATTTAGGACTTGCAAATTTTGGAACAGCAGGAAACAAATTTACTTCCACTGCTTACACTAATTGGCAACCTGCAAATAATAATGCAATCCCTACAAATCTTTGGTGGAAACTTGAACAATTTGATGTCTCTTCTTTAATCAGTAATTGTTCTCAAGCAAAAATACGATTTGTTCTAACAGATATTAATAGTTCAGGTGCAGCAGGCAATTATGGATGGTTACTCGACAATATTAAAGTTATTGCTGCAATTGACGAATTAGTTCCGCCTGTTATTACTCTTACTCCACCAGTACTTATTGATTCCGTTTTTCAATTTGGACCTTTCAATATTAATGCAACAATAACTGATGCTTCTGGAATTGATACAGCAATGGTAGTTTATACAAGAAATAATGGAAATCCTGATACTGTTGGTATGATTAATAATACTGGAAACTCATTTCTTGGTATAATTGATACTATACCTGCATTTAGTTTGCTTGACACAATTTGTTATCATGTTGTTGCTATAGATAGTTCTCTTGTTGCTAATGTTGCAATGGAACCATCAATAGGTTGTAATCAGTTTATTATTTACACCTCACCCCCTCCTGCAAATTGTTCTTCACCAATTACTAGCTTTCCATATTTACAATATTTTGATTCTATACCTGCATACTCAGGTAATCCATATTGTAGTACTACACATACATTGCCTGCTTTATCAGGCTGGACAAATGAATCAGGTGACCAAACAGATTGGTGTCCATACACAGGAGCAACACCAAACAATCCTTATACAGGACCTAGTTCTGACCACACATCAGGAACTGGAAATTATATGTATGTTGAAGCAACAAGCTGTTACAATCATACTGCTTATTTAACCAGTGCATGTGTTGATATTACAGGATTAGGAGCACCAACATTAGAATTCTATTATCATATGTACGGTTCAACTATGGGAGTATTACATATCGATATTTGGTATGGCAATCATTGGGTTAATGATATTATGACTCCTTTATCAGGTGATCAGGGAAATCAATGGCATAAAGCAGTTATTAGCTTAATTCCATACAAATCTGTTACAAAAATAAGATTCAGAGCTGTTGTTGGAAGTAGCTACAGGAGTGATATGGCAATAGATGATGTAAAAATATGGCAACCACCTGCAAATGATGCAGGAGTTCTAACAATTGACAAGCCTATTTCTCCTGCAATTACAGGTTCTCAATCTGTTAAAACTACATTTAAAAATTTTGGTTCAGCAAATCTTACAAAAGTAAAAATTGGATGGAGTGTTGATGGAATAACACAACCAGTTTATAATTGGTCGGGAATACTTACTCCTGGAACTATTGCTGATTCAGTACAAATTGGCACTTTCAATTTCCAAAGTGGAGCAAGTGTAATTAAAGCCTGGACATTCAGCCCTAATGATTCTGTTGATGGATGGAATCCAAACGATACAGCTATGTCTTCAATAATAGCTTGTGTTGGAAATCTTCGTGGAATTTTTTCTATTGGTGGTTCATCTCCCGATTTTGTAAGTTTCAACGATGCGCTTTTTGCTTTAAGCTATTGTGGAATTGATAGCCATATTGTAATAAATGTTTATCCGGGAACATATAATGAGCAACTATTAATTGATTCAATTCCCGGAATATCAAATTCCAGTACAGTTACTTTCCAAGGTGCTTCAAATGACAGCACTGATGTTGTTCTGGAACACGCAGCAACAGGTTCTACGAAAAATTTTGTTGTAAAATTAAATGGAGTCGATTATATAACATTTCGAAAAATTACTATCAAAGCAACAGGCTCCAATTATGCCTATGCCATTCATTTGACTAATGGTGCAGAGCATAATACAATAGAAAATTGCGTTGTTAAATCAATGGTAGTTAACTCAAGCTATGGCAGAGGAATTGTCTTATATTCAGGTTTAGTTAACCAATATAATACAATTAAAAATAATGTTGTTGAAGGTGGTTATTATGGTGTTTATATTTATGGGAGTGGTTCAAATTCAAGAGCTAGATATAATGTTATAGAAGGAAATGATATTTCAGGATTTCGTTATTACGGTATGATGCTTTATTATCAGGATTCAGTACAAGTAATCGGCAATTACATCCATGATGGAGTGTATTCAACTCAGTATGGACTGTACACTTATTATATATTTGACGGCTTCCGAATAGAAAGGAATATTATTAAATTAAGTCCTAGCAGTTCCGGTACCGGAATGCGAATATATTATGCCAACTATAATTCTTATATAACTCCAACTACATTAGCAGGAACAGTTGCAAATAATTTTATAAGTATTACTAGTGGTACAAGCACTATGTATGGTATCTATGCATACTATTCTAATAAAGTGAATTATTACTTTAATTCTGTTAATATTTCCAGTGGAAATACATCAAGCAGAGCTTTGTATCAAGGGAATACAACTTCAAACGCATTTGGTCAAACCTTTATTAATAACATATTTAACAATAGTGGAGGTGGCTATGCAGCCTACTTCAATACTCCTGCAACTCTCGGAACCTTAGATTATAATGATTATTACACTACTGGCACTAAACTTGCTTTTTGGTCTGGAACTGGCGATATCTTAACTTTAAATGCTTTAAAAAGTACATCCGGTCAAGAAACGCATTCCTTATCTGTTAACCCAGGATTTATTTCTTCAACTGACCTTCATTTAGCAAACACTACCTTAGCTGGAACAGGAATACAGGTTCCGGGAATTATTAATGATATTGATGGCGATTTCAGAAACCCCGGTGCTCCCACAATCGGTGCTGACGAACTACCTCCTGTTCCAATAGATGCTGGAGTTATTAAAGTTCTATCTCCTACAATTTCTGAACCTGAGGGTGCATCTGTTACTGTTAAAGTAGTCGTACGAAATTTTGGTACAGATACAATTTTCGGAATGAATGTAAAATATTATATAAATTCCGGAAGCAATATTAATTATAGCTATACATCAACATTATTACCAGCAGATGTTGACACTATAACTTTCCCAAATATCACAATTACTCCAGGGCACAATCATTTATATGCATTTACAACATTGGTAAATGATACTAACACCTTTAATGATACTCTTTATAAATATTATTATGGAATCCCTATTCTTGACATGGGTGGAGTTGAATTACTCCAACCTGATTCCGGAGGTTGTTTCACTGCTTCAGAAACTATTGAAGTAAGAATAAAAAATTATGGTTCGCAAGCAATTAATTTTGTTCAAAAACCTACAACTATTAATGTTAGTGTAACAGGACCTAATCCAACAACTTTAACTCCTGTAATTATTAATACTGGTAGCCTCGCTGTTGGAGCCACAAAAGATGTTATTATTACCTCTAATTTCAATATGAATCAAACAGGAATTTATACTTTTCATATTTCCACATCTGTAAGCGGAGATGGAGATACTTCAAACGACACAATAATTTCAAAAGGAATAAGTGTTTTTGCTACAGTTTCTACTTTTCCCTTTATTGAAAATTTTGAAAACTTTACCACAGGAACAGGCTCTTATAATCCAGGAACATTCACTAACGGATGGTCAGGCGAGCCTCATCAAAACAGTTCGGTTTATCAATGGAAAGTTAATAGCGGAACAACATCAAGTAGTGGAACAGGACCTGCTAATGACCACACCTTAGGAACAGGAGCAGGAAAATACCTTTACACAGAAGCTAATTACGGTCTTAATGGGTCAATCGCAAATCTTATTAGCCCATGTATTGACCTTAGCAGTATGACTAATCCTTCCATAAGATTTTATTATCACATGTTTGGTTCGCAATGTTTTACTATTCGTGTTGACATTTTATATAATGGTGCATGGACTACAAGTGTAGGATATGTAATAGGACAACAACAATCAAGTGAAACAGATGCATGGAAACAAAAGGTTGTAGATTTATCAGGTTATAACGGAATTGTTAGAATTAGATTCAGAGCTGTTAAAGGTGGAGGCTATTATGGAGATATGGCTATTGATGATATTTATATTTATGAGCCTATTCAAAAAGATGTTGGGATAACAGGTTTTGTTAAACCAACTGCAGCATTTTCTTCTGTCGGAACTTCTGAACAAGTTGAAGTTACTATAGAAAATTTTGGATTGGATACTTTGAAATCAATGAACATTGGCTATGTTGCAGGAAACTCTACTCCAGTAATTCAATCATGGACAGGTTCATTACCTCGTTATCAATCAACAACCTTCGCCTTTCAAGCACCATATTTTTCAACAGCCGGACAAGTAAATTTATGTGCGTTTACAATGCTTCCCGGAGATGGTAATACTAATAACGATACCTCCTGTATTGATTATACGGGTATTCCTGTATTTCCTGTACCATATTCAGATGATTTTGAGGGAATAAATTATTTTGTAAACGATGGCGGATTAAAACAATGGGAGCATGGTTCTCCGGGTGGTACAACAATTAACACACCTCACAGCCCAACAAATGTTTGGATGACAAAATTAAATGCTAATTATGAGAATAATAGTTTCGATTATCTCTTTTCTCCTTTCTTTGATTTTACATATTCAACAAATGCTACTTTATCGTTTTGGAACAAATATGATACTCAAAGCGGCAGCGACGGTGGATGTATACAATATTCATTAAATGGTGGTCAAACATGGAGTACACTTGGAAGTCAAGGTGATTCTCTTGGCACAAACTGGTACACTTCAACAATTGGTGGAACACCCAGTTGGAGTGGACAACAAAATACCTGGATAAAATCATCTTACAATCTTTCACAGTTTAATAATTATTATTCTCCCATACAATTCAGATATGTTTTCTTTTCAAATAATACTACTAACAATTATGACGGTTGGGCTATTGATGATTTTTCTATTTCATTGCCTCAAATACCTTTTGACGCTGGTATTACAGAAATTATTGAACCATCAAGCTATACAACTCCTGGTAGCCAGGTGCAAGTAAAAGTAAAAATTGAAAATTTCGGTTCAAACACATTGACATCAATTCCTTTAGAATATAAAGTAAATAACGGAACACCGGTTTCCGATATATGGACAGGTAATCTTGCAACAGGAAACACAGTAATTTATACTTTCACTACAACATTTACTGCTCCTACCTCCTATGAAGTATGTGCCTATACAAAAGTAACCAACGACACCTACACTTTTAATGATAAAAGTTGTAAATCTATTTCAAAAGATGTTGGCGTAACTTATATCATTGAACCGGCTACTCATTCAATAATTAATACTGATGTAAACATCACTGCAAGAATTGAAAATTTTGGAAACGAAACCTTAACAAACTTTGATGTTAACTATCAGGTAAATACTACTCCTGTTGTAACTGAAACATGGACTGGAAATTTAACTCCCGGAAATACTGTTGATTATACTTTTACTACTTCATATGTTTCTCCCATGGGAATGTATAATTTATGTGTTTCCACAAACTTATCAGGTGATACAGGACCCGGCAATGATAAACTTTGTAAATACGTTATTGGAACAGTTGGTGTGAAAGATAAAGAAACACAGGAGCTAACATTAGGACAAAACATTCCAAATCCGGCTACAGGAATAACAATTATTCCTTTCACTGTTCCCGGTCAGGGCAATATTTATTTTACTATCAGAAACATTGTTGGACAAAAATTGTTTACTCAAAATCACAAAGTCCCGGCAGGCAAACATCAGGTTGAAATTGATATTAGTAAAATGCCGGCAGGTATTTATTTCTACTCAATTGAATTCAACGGAAAACGTTTGGTTAAGAAAATGATTGTGAATTAATAAAATAAGTTGTTATAGAAATCTAAAATATTAATCTTTTATACAACGAACAGATTGCCCAGCTTCCTTAACGATGTTGCTTTTGTTTACAAAGATTGTATTGTAATCAATGCTACGGTTCCATGCACCTTGAAGACTGGTCTCTGTTGCCGACCACCAAAAACCGTAGTAACCAATGGACTCGTATACTCCAATGTTACGCTGTCCATCCGGAAGGGCTGTAAATCCACTTACATTAGTCGCTCCTAAATTAAGTGCAAACCAATGTGTTGTCCCGATTTATTTCAGTTTGTCTGCTGTATTCATCCCGCCAAAATAACTTGTTAGTGTTATCCACTCTGAATCAGTTGGTACATGCCAGCCTGAAGGGCAAAGTTTTCCTGTGTGGACAGTATGCCAGTTATACAATGCTCCGTAAGGATTTTTATATGTTGTTTCATCATTATTATACCAGCAATAACCCGGTGTGCTTAGGTTGCACCATACAGTATTGTCTGTAACCAAAGGAATTCCAGTGCCATCATTATATTTTGTTGTTTTTAGGTTTTCCACCATCCATACCTGAGTTCCTATAGTTACAGTTGTATAATAGTTACCGTCTATATCTGTTATAGTGCCTATTGAACTTTTAGTTGCAAAAGATATTGCACTTCCATAGCCCGTTCCGTTACTATTAGTTGCATATGCTCTCAAATGATATGTTGTGTTTGGTGTTAAGCCTATTATGTAACTTACGAAAATTCCGACACCGCTGCTATTTGTAGTTTTATTATCTGCAATAGTAAGGTCTTGGTTTGTACTCCAACAAACACCGCGTGCTGTTATCGATTTACCTTCATCAGAAGTAATATTCCTCCACATATTGCAGAAGTATATGAAATATTGCTAATTGTGTCGGTTGTCAAAATAGGAACATCATTATTTTTATCATCATCTTTATTACAAGCAATTGTAACTACTAATACAAATCCTATTAATAAAACCGGATAAATCCAGAATCTGTATGTCTTTTTCATGTTTAATTTTTATGATTTTCCTTGTTAGAATATTTTTATAATTGATAAAAGTAAAATTAAAATCTTTAATTCCATATTAATATTTATCAAAAATAATAAGATTTGTAGGGAAATCAAAATTGTTTATTACTATTCGGTCTTTTGAAATTCTTCTTCTTATGAAAAGTTTTTCTTTTGAATTTTGGATTTCCATCTCTCCATTCAGGACCTGAACCAATTTTGTCGGGAGGTTGAAGTTTTGGTATTGTAATTTCTATCAATTCTTCAATCATTTTCAGCATGTGCATATCTTTTGGATTGACAAAAGTTATTGCTTCGCCTTTTGCATTAACACGGGCAGTGCGTCCAACGCGGTGAACATAATCTTCAGCGTCGTGAGGAACATCAAAATTTACAATCATATTTATTTCTTTCACATCTATACCACGACTCATCACGTCAGTTGCAACTAAAATGCGAATTTGCTTAGCCATAAATCCATTCAAAACTTCTTCTCGTTTATCCTGAGTCAAGTCGGAAGAAATCCCCTGAGCAGGAAAACCTGAACTTTTCAATGACCTTACAATCTCATTTACTTTAGCTTTTGTAGAAGAAAAAATAAGAATACTGTCGTAATGTTTACGCTCAGTCAAAACATGACTTAAAACTTTTACTTTCTGCAAATCATAACATAAATAAGCTTTTTGGTCAATACCTTCGGCTGGTTTCGACATTGACAAAGATATTTCAAGGGGATTATGTAATATCCTTTTTGCCAATGCTCGAATACTATTCGGCATAGTAGCACTAAACATTAAGGTTTGATGGTTTTTTGGCAGATATGAAATAATTTTATTTATATCATCAACAAATCCCATATCCAACATTCTGTCGGCTTCATCTAATACCAGATGTTTGATATTACTAAAATAGTCGTTTGTTGATTGTAGATGAGATAATAATTTGCCCGGAGTAGCAACAATAATTTCGGCACCTTTTTGTAAAGCTTCTTTTTGCAATACCCAATCCTGACCATCGCCACCACCATAAACAGCTTTTGAACCAACAGAAACAAAATAGGAAAGCCCTTGTATTTGTTGTTCAATTTGAATTGCTAATTCTCGTGTTGGTACAATTATCAATGTATCGGTCTTGCTAACACTTTTGCCAATTAGTTTATTAAGAATTGGCAAAACAAAAGCTACAGTTTTGCCTGTGCCTGTTTGAGCACAAGCAATCAAATCCTTATTTTTCAGAATTATCGGAATAGCCAACTCTTGAACCGGCGTAGCATTTTCAAAACCCATATAGGATATGGCTTCCATTAATTGTTTATTAAGATTGAATTCGGAGAATTTCATACGGTTTTTAATGTTTGCTTATATTAACAAACATTGGCAAAATTAAGTAAATAATTAATCATCTAATTGTAAATTTTCACTTTTGTCAAGAAAGTTCTTTTTTTGAAAGAATGCTCTAAGATTTGACGATTAATAAATATACGGAAATAGCTTTTTAACTTTCTTTTTATAATTTATATAATCATCGCCATAAGCATTTATCAGTTGATTTTCCTCAACGGGAATCATCTTAATTATGGTGTAATATAAAACAATAAAAAACACCAAAAACAACCATGAGTGTAATAGCAATGCTAATCCTAAACACATAATTATTACTGCAAAATACATCGGATGCCGCACCAATCTAAAAGGGCCGGCTACAATAAGTTTGTCTTTGCTTTCGGGAGCAACTGCTCCAAGTCTGAAGCTGTTCCATAAAACAATTCGTGCCAAATAAATAAATAAATTGCCAAAAATATATAATACTAAGCCTATGGCTTCTAATATTTTTACTAATGAATTATCAGGCACACTTACAGATACTAATTCAATCGGACTTAAAATCTCTTTTAAAAGTAGTATTGAGAGTATCGGTGTTAGAACTATCAAAACCAATAAATTTATAATATTATAAATCCATGCATTTAATCCTCCTTCAGGTTTTTGAAACCTAATTGAGCCTTTAGAAAAAACAACAATAATTCCTTGCAAAACTGATGTTATGAGAATTATTATAGCCAAGGTTTTTAATTGAAAAAACATCATAATATTCGATTTTAGAAATAAATCTGTTTCGGTTTTCGTGTGTACAACAAAGATAAAAAAAAAACCCAACATATAAAAAATGAAGATGTCATTTTTTATAAATGCCTAAAATTGAATTCAAAAAGTTATTCTGAAATAATAAGATTTTAAAAGATTATGAAAGCAGCTTTAAGCTTTATACATTTCCTCCCTTAAAGCCTGAATTCTAACATCAGAAATATAATCATCATAATTCATAAGTTTATCAATAATTCCATTAGGGGTTAATTCAATAACTCTTGTACAAACGGAACGAATAAACTCATGGTCATGAGAGGACATAAATATATTTCCGGGAAATTTAGCGAGATTATTATTAAAGGCCTGAATTGATTCCAGGTCAAGGTGGTTAGTGGGAGTGTCCAATATCAAGGCATTTGCATCTAAAAGCATCATCTTCGAAATCATACAGCGCATTTTTTCACCACCGGATAAAACATTAACTTTTTTATGCATTTCTTCGCCTGCAAATAGCATCTTTCCTAAATATCCACGAATATAAAGGTCGCTAGTGTCGGCAGTAAACTGGCAAAGCCAATCGAATAAACTTAATTCATTTCTAAAAAAAGCAGAATTATCAAGAGGCAAATAAGCAGATGTAATTGTTTGTCCCCATTTGAAACTTCCTTTATCAGCTTTTTGTTTATCGTTTAGAATTTCAAAAAAAGTAGTCATGGCACGGGAATCTTTCGAAAGGAAAATAATTTTATCGCCTTTGTTTGCATAAAAGTCAGCATTCTTAAACAATAGTTTTCCATCGACGCTTGCACTCAATCCATGCACTTCGAGTATCATATCGCCAGCTTCTCGTTCGGGTTTAAAAATAATTCCCGGGTATTTTCTGGTCGAAGGCTTAATATCTGCAATATTCAGCTTTTCAATCATTTTCTTACGACTTGTGGCTTGCTTGGATTTAGAAACATTCGCACTAAAACGTCTGATAAAATCTTGCAGTTCTTTCTTTTTTTCTTCGGCTTTCTTATTTTGTTTTTGCAATTGACGCATTGCCAACTGACTACTTTGATACCAGAAAGTATAATTCCCTGCAAACATTTGAATCTTCCCAAAATCAATATCAACAATATGTGTGCTGATAGCATCCAAAAAGTGCCTGTCGTGAGATACAACCAAAACTGTATTCTCATAATTGGCCAGATAATTTTCTAACCACATGACAGTTTCGAGATCAAGGTCGTTGGTAGGTTCATCAAGAAGTAGATTATCTGGCTTACCAAAAAGGGCTTGAGCAAGCAATACTCTAACTTTTTGTTTCCCACTCAAATCTTTCATTAAAATATGATGGAATTCTTCTTTTATTCCCAAATCACTTAATAAAGTGGCAGCATCGCTTTCGGCATTCCAACCATCCATATCAGCAAACTTTTCTTCCAATTCAGCAGCTTTCATTCCGTCTTTGTCAGAAAAATCTGCTTTCACATAAATTGCATCTTTCTCCTGCATAATGCTCCACATTTGTGAGTGGCCTTTCATCACTGCATTAAGAACTGTGTATTCGTCAAAAGCAAAATGGTCCTGACTTAAGACAGAAAGTCTTTCACCCGGCTCCATTGACATTTGTCCTGCTGAAGAATCAATTTCTCCCGAAATGGCTTTTAGAAAAGTGGACTTCCCTGCTCCGTTTGCTCCAATCACACCATAACAATTTCCTGCTGTAAATTTCATATTTATTTCCTGGAAGAGGATACGTTTACCAAATTGGATTTTAAAATCTGTTACTGCAATCATTTATTAATTATCAATTTATGCTTGTAAAAATGTGTGCAAAAGTAGGGATAAAAGCAACAGCTTTTACAGTAATGAAGATTAAAGTTAAAATGGCTATTTACAGAGACTTAAGTTCTAAAAAAAAACAAGATAATAATAATTATCTAACGGTTTTTTGATCATATGAAAATGGAAATACAAACTTCGTCCTTACAAGATTTCCATTATGTAGTCCGGGAAACCAGAATTTCATTTGTGGTAAAATTCTTTTTTATAGATTTCAAAACACTATTTAAAACTCAATAATTTCTTTAGGTTTCAAATTATTTTCCATAGTCCAGAAATGAGCTTGCCCATGAGAAATTCTAAAAATTATCAAAGCAGGACTATCTGCGGTCATTCCAAAAGTCTTCAAAAATGGTCTTTCAAGCAATACCTTTTCTTTTAGTTTTATATCAGTAAGAAATTCTACTTCTCCAGTAATTCTTAACATTGTCCCAATCATTCCTTCATGTTTATAAAAACAAACTTCAGTTTTGGGATTCTTTTTAAGTTGAGCAGGAAATTCTTTTATTGAACCGCTTTGAAAATAAAATCCACTTTCATCGGCAAACCAAAATCCTAAAGCTCGAACTCTTGGTTGGTCATCATCCACAGTTGCTAAATAGCATATTGGATTTTCGTTAGAGAACTTTATGCAATCGTCAATTTTATTTTTCATTCATTTAATATTTATAAATTTCTGATTTTTTTAAAAAAGAATTCCACCCTAATTTATCATCTTTGAAAACAATTGTTGATATGTCTCGAAGTAATTGATTTAAATCAATGGAATAAACTTAAAATATGTTTTTCATTCAAACATATAGAATCATACACTCCTATCAAATTTTCTATAAAAATAAATAAAATATTCAATTGTTTTTATAACTATTGAGAAAACATATTAAATTAATAATCAAGGTGATTCCATCTCTGTAAATTAAACATCTCATCATTCTATTTTGACTGGGAAGAAATCTGCCGTGGTAACTCCATAATAAAGTTTATTTTATTACTCATCAAGAACAATGTTCTTCACCTTTACTACTTTTCCTGATTTTAATTGTACTTTGATACTATGAGGATGATTGGTAGATGTTTTAACAGTTATTTATCAACTTTTATCAATTTAGCTGAATAAATTTCTTTATCACTAATCAATTCGATAAAATAAACACCGGAATTTAAGCTTGTTGTATTAATACTAAGTTGCTTACCAACTTTAATATTTTTATTCTTAATTAATTCTCCAATTGAATTATAAATACGAAGATTTACAATTTCATTTTTTAAATCACTACAGTTTATTTTTAACTCATCATTAAATGGATTTGGAAAACAAGTGATGTTTTTATGTATTGATGTTTTTAAGCTGATCAATAAATGTTATTACGTCTCCGG
>Ga0075123_10000341_pt1 | contig 24620 bp, 17 predicted proteins | sample AntAceMetag02UKX_FD_69808 | JGI IMG/M metagenome (GOLD analysis project Ga0075123, IMG submission 69808) | Saline lake microbial communities from Ace Lake, Antarctica - Antarctic Ace Lake Metagenome 02UKX | ecosystem: Environmental > Aquatic > Non-marine Saline and Alkaline > Saline | place... | reverse complement strand
TTTTTGTAAGTTCAGTAACCCTACGGGTTACTGAAAGGTAACGATCTCTTTTTTAATTATCAAATCTTGTGTCTTTAAGAGATAATTACTCTTGGTTGCCATATGGCACAAATATAGGCGTGATCCCACAGAATTTTATTCTATTATTTTTTTTGTGGAATTTTCCCGCAAAGTGCGGGATGGGAGAATTATTGGGCTGTTTTTTTATTCAAAATGAACCATTCCAAAAATTCCACGTTGTTTATAATAGAGAACAGGAGCGCAATTGTGCAAAACACAGACGACTACTTAATGCAACAATTTATCGCTGGCGACAGAGATGCTTTTACATTTTTAGTTAATCGTCATAAACGGGATATATTTAACTTCATTTTGAGCAAAGCAAAAGATCGCGAATTGGCATCGGATTTAACCCAGGATGTTTTTGTCAGTCTATTCAATTCAGCGAAACGGTATTCATCTTTTGGCAAATTCAAAGCCTGGCTGTTTCGCATTGCGTCAAACGTTTGTATTGATGATTTCAGAAAAAAACAAAAAGCATCAATTTTATCATTGGATGAAAAGATGATATCTGATACAGATCAAGCAACAACGCTCATCGAACAGCTTGAAGATAAGTCAGCCAATCCTGCAAAAGAAACTGAATATTCGGAGTTGCAAACAATCTTAAAATTGGCGCTGGATGAGTTGCCGGAAAAACAGCAAACCGCACTGGTGCTTTGCCAGTATCACGGGATGAGTTATGGGGAGATTGCAGAAATTCAAAAATGTCCCATGGGTACGGTGAAATCACGGATACATAATGCTTTAATGAAGATGAGAGATGTTTTGAAGGAGTATGAGATTGGGTGAAGGAAAAGATGAAGGTAAAAATAAAGGATCAGGTCAAGAAAAAATTAATTTAAAATTGGAGTATGAAACGTGGACTGCAATAAAATACAAGAAAACTTGGTCGCATATTTACACGGCGAATTGAATAAAAAAAAAGTGAAAGCAATTCATCAGCATTTAAGCGGATGTGAAGTCTGCCTGGAAGAAGAATTTGAACTTCGAAAAACGAACAGAATAATGGACAAATTTCAATTTGAGGCGCTGCCGGAAAATTTTGATGCGGAACTTCACCAAAAACTTAAGCCATTTCAAAAACCAGTGAGCAGTGACAAATCAGGGTTCCGCCGCATTGTGTATGCAATAGCAGCAACGCTGATCATCACAATCGGGCTTGAATTTTTCATTTTTCAATTCATGCGCTCAGTTCAGCCTTCAATTCAGTTCACAGATTTCCCGACAACTCAAACAGTTTTTAAATCAGCTTCAGAGATAGCTTCACAAAAATTTTCTTTGAAACAACGGTATATTAAAAAATTTTCTCGATATAAGAAAGAGCATTCGGATAATAATAAAGTAAAATTCAGGAATAATATTTGACGTTTTTTAAAATCACAAATGATAAATGCCAAATCTCAAATAAATACCAAATCTCAAATCCTAATTTTCAAAACAACTTGTTTGGTTTTTGATTTTTTAGTATTTGAATATTATTTGAAATTTGTAGTTTGGTTTTTGGAATTTGAATCAAAGAGGTACTATTATGAAAAAGACAGCTATCTTGTTATTATGTGCAATCTCAATATTTTTTGCTTGTGAAAAAAATAATGATATTGAATCAGTTTTTAATCGAGCAGAAAAATTGGAAACTGATATTCTCAAAAGCATTAACAGCATCGCCGAATGTAAACATAGCTACGAAAAAATCCTCATTGAAGCACCGGAGAGTGAGTTTGCTCCGATTGCCTGTTACAAATTGGGAAAGCTGAACGAAATTTTCGGGCATTACGAAGAGGCAATTGATTACTATCAAAAATTGGCTTCACTATATCCTGAAAATCCAGTTAGCGGTGATGGCTTGTTCAATATGGCGCAGATTTACCAGTTACATTTGAATCAAGGGGAAAAGGCGATTTTTACTTACGATCAATTCATCAGTCTTTATCCTGACAATAAAGCTGTTTTACAAGCGAACATCGAAATCGATCAAATTTACTGTCAAAAGGAAAAATGGGGATCGGCGGTCGAAACTTTCCAGCAGGTTGTTGATAAATATCCGGGAGAAAAAATTAGTGACGATATCTATTTTCGGATGGCGGATATAACACAATTCAAATTGAAAAACGATTCAACAGCGAGTAACATGTATCAAGAATTAATTAAGAAATTTCCCAATAGTTCATGGTTGAAAAATGCTGAAGCGAGGTTGGCTGATTTAAAAAAGTAACCCAGAGTTGCGAACCGTAAGTAGCAGTGGCAGAAGCAGTGGCAGTCATAATACCCCATTCTTAATTATCCTGCCACTGCTACTTCTTCAAATATTGCTAAAAGAATTTACATTTCTAATTTCCCACAAGAAAAACAAAAAAATGATTGATTATAATTAATTAATAAGGAGGCAATAAAAATGAAAAATAAATTATTTTCAATACTTCTGCTCATTATATTTCCAATTAGTCTTTTTTTCCTGTCCTGTAATGAGGAAGAACCTGAAGGAGAGGTTTTTAGCTGGTCGCCTGATGGTAAAAAATTAGCTATTATTACTGACCAATCCAAAGAATTGCTATTAGCAGACATTGAAAAGGACAGCATCAAAAGTATTTCAGTGATTGACAATTACAAAGGAAAAGAAAATATGATTTTCGCACCAAGATGGTCTTACGATGGAAAATATTTTCTTTACACAAAAATTGAAAATGAAAATTCAAATCTGCTGATTTATTCTGTTTCCAATAACGATTTGATTTTACTCAATACAATTCCGATTGGTTTGCCATTACTTGGATTAGCTGTATCAAAACCGGTTCATTTTCCTGAATGGGCGCCGGACAAAAATTTAATTTTATTTACTGAATCAAATAAAATAAATGATGAACAAATCGTTACCATAAATCCTGAGGGCAGCAATAAAAAAGTTCTCACGCAGGTTGATTGCGACTTCATATTCCCTATCTGGTCGCCAGATGGCAATTGGATTGCCTATTCTGTCGATGATGGTAAAAATGCTGGAATTTGGAAAATAAAAAGTGACGGCTCTGATTTAAAACACATTTATTCTGCAAAAAATATTTTTCAACTCGAATGGTCACCCGATGGTTCATATTTTGCTTTTACCAAAAAATCTGGCGAGAACAACGACAGCACAGAAGTTTTGATTTTGATTGATTCTGAAGGGCAGCAAGAACAGATCATCTGCGAAGTAGAATCTGAAATTGCCAAATTTGACTGGTCACCTGATGGTAAATATATTTCTTTTGTCCAGGAAGCTGAAAAGAAAAAAAACATTTGGCTGGTCGATATAAAATCATCTAAAAATACCAGGCTAACTTTTGATAACATAAAAGATTATTTCGGCTGGCAAAAATCCGATCAGTTGTTATTTACAATCAAACAACCTGAAACCGTTGTTGATCTTTCAGAATCTGAAAAAAGCAAAAAAGAAATATCGGAGTTGATTCATGGAATCAATAGAGAAAATATTTTAATTTCTTTTAATACAAGGAAATTTACAAAAACTGTCAAAAATATTTTGACATATAAATATTGTTCGACAAATAATGCTGAAGCATTTATGCAAATTTGCAGAACACCTGAATTATTAGGTAATGAATTATATTTACCAGCAGTCCAATTCCCCAATGGCAAAATTGAATATCTGCCGCGAACAGATGAAGAATATATTATTGCTGCAGACAATCAATTTTTAAATCATAATTATGGCAAATCATTAAAATACATGAATAATTATTGGAGCGTTGATTTAAACTCAACTGAATTCAAAACGTATTTTAATGCTGATTCCATAATTCATGCAGAAGAGATGAATCAAGATTCAGCCCATGTTGGTCGAATGGTTGAATCAATTAGAAATGGTGCTTTAATAAAAACGATAATAATACTGGATCGGCTAAAACAAAACGAAAAAGTCTCATGGCTGTTCGATCAGTATCTTAAACTAACTTCATTTTATATCAAAAATGAAAAGAATAATCAGGATGAACTATATTGGAACCTGCTGGCTGCCTACGGGAAATATGGTGAATTTAACAGGGGAATCAAGGATTTGGATAACCTACTTGTTTATGTCGGGGGTGATTCTGCTTTTAAAAGTCTAGTGAATCTTACGCAGTCGTTTTTAGCGTTGGAGAATGACATGTATGATCTATGTTTGACAAAAATAAATGACAGTTATAAATTCTTACCAGCGAGTGAAGATGAAACAGAACCTTATAATTCTCTGATCTCGGTTTTCCTGGAGAAAGTTAAATATAAACGTAATCCCTTTTTAATTTCGATATTGGAGAAATTACTTCGACAACGCCCAAATGGTAGAGACTCTTATGATACGCTGGTAATTTTGGGAAATTATTATGATAAATTAGGAGAAAGTGAAAAAGCTCTTATTAACTACCAAAAAGCGGTTTCAAAAAAGCCGAATACGCAAGAAATTTGGGATAAGATTTTTGAGTTGGAAATCAATTTCTGATCAATAGAAAAAAGGTAATTGGTTTATTGGGTAATTTGGTAATACAACCAAGCCCGGAAAAAGCGTTATAAAATAATATCTGAGATCAGAAAATGCTTTTAATTGTATTAGAAAATAGTATGTAAAAAGCAAAAATAATATTTTGGCATAATTCAACTTTTCGGAATTGTTCCCTATAATTACCCAACCTTATTACCTAATTACCTTATTACCTAACCTCCTTCTCCAAAGCTATAAAATTTTATCATCTTCCATTAACACCAGATAAAACAGGAAAAATTTAAACCGTCCCCGCCTATTAACCGTTTAATTTAGAAACATTGCTTCATATTAACACATAATAAATAAGCGCATTCAAAATATCTAACACATTTAACCTTCTATTTTATTTATCATTACAAACTCAATATACACCATCAGAGAAATGGCATAATATTTGCATTTTTAAACACAATCTATTATAAATATTAAACGTATAGCCATCATTCCCTGATTTACACTAATCGACCACCAAATTTTAAGTATGCCTTAATTATTCACCCAAAGGAATTTTTATGCAACAAGTAGAAAAACTTCTACTTCAAAACAAATATGAGATCGTCTCTAAAATTAAGCAAGGGGGATTTGGAGTTGTCTATTATGGTTTTGACCGCGTATTTGACAAGCCTGTAGCCATTAAAGCTATCGAACCAGGTTTGTTAAACGAAGCTAAATATGTCGATCTTTTTCTTGAAGAAGCCAAAAGCGCTGCCAAGCTCAGCCACAACAATATCGTTCATATTTATGATCTGGTTAAGGATGAAGAAGGTCAATTTTTTATCATCATGGAGTTCATCGAGGGGTATGACCTGGGGAGAATATTGCGCCAGTGCCGTAAAAAAGACGTCATCCTGCCGCTTGAGCTAAGCGTTTACATTATTAAGGAAGTTTGTAAGGCGCTTGAATATGCCCACAACAAACGCGATGTAATCACCAACAAACCTCTCAAATTAGTGCACCAGGATATTTCTCCCTCCAATTTAATGATTTCATTAACAGGGCAGGTAAAACTCATTGATTTTGGACTGGCTAAAATTCGCTTGCAAAAAACCAAATCAGACCAAATAGCAATTTCAGGTAAGCTGCCCTATATGGCGCCAGAGCAAATCAACGGTGGTGTTATCGACAGGCGAACAGATATTTTTTCGCTCGGAGTAATTTTTTATGAAATGTTGACCGGCTCACGTTTAATCGAAGCTGATGATCCCAACGAAGCCATTCAAAAAATCAAAAAGCTGAAAATCGATAGCGCAATACTGGAAGAGAAAAACGTTCCCCAGCCTATTCAAGCAGTATTATTAAAAATGTTAAATAAGAATCCTGATGAAAGATATTACGGCGCCAATGGTGTATATTTGGATTTAGTTGAATTTCTAATGAGCAGCAGCCCCTCGGTTGATTTATCCGATGAATTAGGTGCTTATATTCAAGATTTGTATAAGATCGAAGATTTAATTGATGGAACCAATATCGAACCATCTATTGAAGCGCCGATTGAATCACATAATCTTAATACTGCATCACCTGGTGAAAGCAGTATTAAAATGGGAAAAGAACCTTTGTTCAATCTTGAATCAAATTTAAAACTAGCCGGTAAAGAAAATCAATCTCTTGATCCACAATCCACAAAAAAATCTGAACCTATTTCAGTATCGTCCAGCGATAAAACTGAGACCGTAACAAAAACAGATCAGATAGTCGAATTGGATGAAATTCTCTCTGAAATCGAACAAAATTTCACAAAGAGTAATGATGTTCAATCAACATCTTCAGCTAATAGTTCAATCAAAGAGCAGGATAAAGAAGGAAAAACAGTTCAACCAAAAATTTCAGAAAAACTAAAAGAACAATTACCGCCCCAGGCAAGTAATACTTTCCCGGAGGAAGATGAAGACGATTTAAAAACGGTTATCGATGTCATCAGGCTTTCAACAAGATCTCATCAAAAGGGACTTAAAATTGTTTTGATAGCAATATTGGCTTTTTTAATTTTGTTTGCAGCTTTCGATTTCAAACAACAAATTACACCTTTTGGAGAAGCACTGCACAATCAAATTTTTCCACCCGCAATAAAAATAACATCTGTGCCATCGGAGGCGTCAGTTTACTTAAATGGCAAACGTATTCCGGGCAAGACGCCGATCTCAATCCCCAAAATCGCACCGGGGGTTTATCAGCTTTCCTTGACGCACGCTGGTTTCACCCCCATAGCAAAATCTATTCAAGTGCCAGCAAAAGGAAAAATTAAAATTTCAAAGGAGGAAAATTCAAAACATCAACAATCCTTTCTATTTAGATTTAAATCTCAGGTGGAGTTAAATTCAAATCCTACGGGAGCGATAGTATATTTGAATAACATCAGATACCCTCAAAAAACACCAATCAGTATCGACTGGGAGGCCGGAACCCCGCTTTCAATTGAAATGGAACACGCTGGATTTAACCAGATAGCTAATTTAACTTTGAATACTTTAGATGGAAGCATTAATATTGATGATGATCACGTGTGGTCTCACGAAATTTCTAACGGGATGGTGAAAAAATATAGTTTTGAAGGTAACTTTAAAAAAATTATTACATTAAATATAATCCCTTCCGAAGTAACCTGGTTTATTGACGGTTCTTCAACTCCTGCAGGCAGTACAAAAGTTTCCAATTCACTGGCGCTGTCCGTGGGCGAGCATGAACTCCTGTTTAAAAAGCAAGGTTTCAACGATAAGTTGATTACAACAAAAGTAAATGAGAACGGACCCAAAGCAATTTCTCTCATTCTGGATCGTAACGTTCACTTTAGCGCCCGAGAAAACGCCGCGGAAGATTCCAGTGAAATCAATGTTAATATCACAAAATATGTTAAAAATAATAAATTTTTTCCCGTTAATAAAGTAACTCCATGTGACGCAGCCCTTCCAGCAGTTGACGTTTTAGTCTATCTTGAGAAGGATGGTTATGAAAAATTTGAGGTTACTGTAACTGCTGAACAAACAAACATCCAGGTAAGCATGAAAATTTCTGCTGTCACTATTGAAGTATTCGTTCACGACGCACTTACAGGTTTACCGCTCAATAATACAAATATTACGTACCAGGCAAAAAATGATAATCAAGCCGAACAAATTCTCTTCGGTACAACCGATGAAAATGGCAGATGTGTTAGCTCAATAAAATCTGGCGAATACAATTTTAAGGCGGATAGATTGGGTTACTTCAGTAAAGAGTTAGTTATTAATACACAAAGTGAAAAAAGGAAATTGGAATTCAAACTAATTATTCAATAATTCGGAGAAAAAACGAATGCCTAAAATTGTTGTCAAAAGGAAGGCAGAAACATATAAAGAATTTTTGATTCAACCTTACAAAAGTCGAATCACAATTGGTTCAGAGGGGGACAACGATCTGATCATTTCGGATAAAAATGTTTCGCCGTATCACTTCATTATAAAAAAAGAAGGCAATCAATATTTTATTGAAGATTTGGGCAGTGAATCCGGCACTCTATTAAATAGAAAAAAAGTTAAGGGAAAAACAAAAATAATAAACGGTGATAAAATTACAGTTGGCGAACATTCCTTAATTTTTGAAAATGCACTCTTTGAGGATGACAACACAGATAGAAATCGACCTCATACCCAAAATAATATATTAGAACTAAAACCAGCAAAACATTTGAAAGCAACCAATTCAGAATCAAAAAAAAATCAACCGCCAAGCTCTACTGAAAGGACTTCTGATCAAAAAACGATAGAACAGGAAAAAACAAAAAATCATGAAATCCCTGAAGAAAAAAGCAAAAATATTTTTCCGCATTCTTTGCTTGCCATTTCTGGACCTTACCTGGGCAAAAAGTATCCGCTTAAATTTGGAAAGACAAAAATCGGACGCGATCAAATATTAAACGACATTGTTATTAGGGAGACAAGTGCTGGTGAAATTGACACAAGTATTTCTCGGCGCCATGCAACTGTTTTCTTTGAGGACGGCAATTTTTTCGTAACTGATAAGCGGAGCAAAACGCGCACCTGGGTTAACCAGAGGCAGCTTGATGAAGACGACATGATCCAACTCTCACCCAATGATGAAATTCAGATTGTCAGTGATCAGAAAAGTACAATTTTCAGATTTGTGGAAACAGGCAAAGAAAATTTTTCCCGCCCCAAAAAAGCAGGATTCTGTTGGGATAGAAATGCCAACCGCCTGGCGAAATTTTTCTCATTCCTTTTGGCAGCCACTCTATTTATTTTAATAATAATCTCATTCAACAACATTAAATTAATAAATCAAAACCTTGGTACATTAAAACTAAAAAAACAGCCCTTATTTACAGGCGAAAACGACCAAATAATATTTCTTAACAGGGAAGAAGTTTTAAAAAATGCTGCTGCGCTTTCTCCTGCTGTGGCAGATCTTAATGGTGACGATTTTTTAGATATTATTTTCCTAGACAAAATAGGTTATTTGCACGTAATAAATGGAAAAACATATCAACCGTTATGGAAAAATAATTTTGTTCATAGAGCACAATTACCAGTTGGAATAACAGTTGCAGATATTAACAATAATAATTTACCCGATATAATTATCCCGGCTAACAACTCCGTTATATATGCAATTGATGGAATTAGCGGGAATGAAATTTGGGCAAGTCCTATTTTAGGCGGTTCGTTTTCTGGCAATCCGGTGGTTACCGATTTGAACGGGGATAAATTACCTGATATTTTTATCTGCAGTCAGTCAGGTCAACTGCATATTGGATTTAGCGGTTTCGACAATCCTGACTGGACAACTCTGCAGGTTAACGCAAAAATTTCATGTCCGCCATCTGCCGCCGATGTAAACAATGACGGCTTGCCAGAAATATTCTTTGGCAGTGAGCAGGGAATGGTGTTCATCTACGACGGTACACAGCGGCAAATTACAAACTCAATTAATGTAAATGAACAATTGCAAAAAGCGAAAGAAACGATTTACGAAAACCACTCTATCCGGCAGCGAATTGCAGCGGGTAAATTAAATGACGATCCTTTTAACGACATTGTTATCCTGACAGAATCTAATCACTTGCTTGCTTTTGACATTCACAATAAAAATCGCTTCTGGTACGACAAATTAAAAACTGAACAAGATTCAGGAACAACGAGCGCTCCGACAATTGGAGATTTGAATGGGGATAAAAAAATGGAAGTTGTTGTAGTGACTCAAGACAAAATAGTTGCTTACGAGGGAAGCGGTAGCGGCGCAGGATTAAAGAAAATCAATTGGGCACACCTGCCTGAAAATCAAGAACAATTTGTCTCTCTTCCGGTACTTGCGGATATTAACAAAGATCAAAAAAATGATGTTATTGTTGCAAATTATAATGGAGAAATAAATATTTTTGATGGTGCAAATGGTGAATTATTAAATGAGTTAGTTCCAGCAATTAGTGACAGCCTGGCAGTTATCGGAACACCATTAGTGGCTGATCTGAATAAAAATGGTCGCTTAGACATTCTGCTCAGAAGAAACGATGACAGTTTTTATATATTAGAGACAAACAGCCTGGTAAAACAGGGAGCTGTATTGTGGGGGCAATTGAACTTTAATGCTTTGCAGAATGGATGCCAGCGGCTTTTTAAAAATCTCAAATTAATATATTATGCAATATTGCTGACGTCTGTTTTTATTTTGCTTTTGTTATTAATAATAAATTTACATGTAGCTGTAAAGCGCAGGAGACTGATAAAAAAAAAGAGCACAGGTTTAAGTGAGTGAATTAAAATTAAAAATCAACGCCAAAAGTAATGCCGGTGTTGTTAGATCAAACAACGAAGATTTTTACGGAATTATTGAAAAAGAAAATTTAGTTATAGTTTGTGATGGAATGGGTGGGCATAAAGCAGGCGCTTATGCCAGCCAGCTTGCTGTTAAAACCGTCAGTGAAATGTATGCTTCTCTTGAAACAAAAGTTCTTTACAAAATTACTAAAGATTTAATCAGGAAAGAGCTGAGTGTCGCTTCACCGCTTATTGGTTCAATACGACTGACTAACCGAATGCTTTATAACCAGTCTATTGAGAAACTGGAACTTCAGGGAATGGGAACAACCATTTCAACATTAGCAATAAACCAGGGTCATGCGATAATTGGTCACGTTGGCGATAGCCGAATTTATCGTTTCCGCGAAGGTAAAATGGAATTGCTGACCGAGGATCACACATGGCTGAACGAATTAATTTTAGACAATGAAATTGATACAGACCAGGCTAAAAACTTTAAGGATAAAAATGTCATTACCCGGGCGCTGGGGTTGAATCGCACAGTAAAAATAGATTTACGAATTGAACCGCTTAACCAGGGCGATATTTTTCTGCTCTGTACGGACGGGCTTACTAAAGCTTTGAGCGAAAACGAAATAAAGAGAATCGTGTTGTTTAATGAAAAAAAATTCAATCATACTTTGAACCATTTGATCGATGACGCAAATATAAAGGACGGTTCTGATAATATTACAATAGCAATGGTTGCAGTCGAAAAATTTTCTCCAATAAAAAATATGAGCCTGGCAACAAAATTAACATTAAAAGCTGAGGACAATCGAACAGCACGAATTGAGAATAGGATTCTGAAACGAAATTCGTCCAGTTCGTCATTGACAAATCAATTAAAAAAATTATTTAGTTAATGTCTGAACGAAAACTGTATTATTTAACCTCACCCCGACCCTCTCCTAAATAAGGAGAGGGAGACAAAGAGTTCCACTCCGCCTTATAGGAGAAGGGGTTAGTGCCATAGCCATCAACCTAAGTGTCATTAGTTATAAATTATCAATTGGTTATTGTTGTTATGATCTCAGAACAAGTTGAAAATCCCGATTTATCGGGGGATTAACGATTTTCGATTTTAGAAGTTTTAATTCAATCGATCCATATTTTTCTGTGAATCTTGTTAATCCACTCACAAACTTAATTTTACAAAAAATTTTTAAAAATCTCACGCCAAGCCGCAAAAAACGCCAAGAAAAATATGGCGTTACAACTTTGCGAGCTTCGCGACTTTGCTTGAAAATTAAATTTGCTTGCAGTCTTGCACTGCTTTAGGAATAATATAAATTAAGTAGTAAAACAGCCATGAATAAAAAACAAAAAGATCTACGGGTTTCTGAACTGCTGCTCGAATTGGGTAATACCTATTTAGAGCATGGTGATTATGATAAAGCAATTGAAAAGTTGAGCAAACTGGGTGAAATGGAAGAGTCCAACTCTGAAGCCTATTCGGCTCTCAGTAAAGCTTATATTTTAAAAAAGCAATTTGACAAAAAGGCTCAACTTGCGTTTGAAAAAACGTTGAAGCTAATGCCTGATAACCTTACAATAAGTAAAGTTCTCAGTCAAATTTATTTACAAACAGAACGCCTGGACGAGCAGGCATTGGAAATTTACCAAAACGTAATTGAACAAGACGGTAAAAATTCGCAGAATCTTTTTGAAAAACTGTTGCGATTGAGTCTCTCCCAAAATAAATTTGAAATTGCTCAGAATTTAATTCAACTATCAGCAAAAGGATCAGACCTGTTTCAGCAAGCCTTACAAATTTTTATGATTGAAGCATGGAAAAGTGAAAGGTTTGATGTGGTTTCACAATTTTTAAACGGGATGCTGGAATCTGAACAGGACGCTTTATATCTTCAATTATTCCTTCTGAATCTGCTGAAAGCAAATAAAGTTAATACGCCGGATTTTAAACTAACGGACGATGATCTAAAAATTTGTGTCGATCACATTCACTCCGCTGATAAAATTGGTAGTTTAGTGGACATCTATTTATTTTTGGCTATTAACAGGCTTCTGAAAAAATTTCCAGCAAAACAGAAGTCAAAAGCAACGAAAAAAATTGAAGAGTTTGAATTGTTTCTTGGCGACAATGCTTTTTCTAACATCTGGGATCAAGGGATAAACAAACAGGTCTCAACGGCTAAAGATGCTGGCGTCGATTATAAAAAACTCTGGGAAAAATTAAATATCTGGCATCCAGAAATAAAGAATGAAACCGATAAGATTAATCCTGAAGTTGTGAACCAGGAAAATATAACTAAAATATTAGACAATGCAAATTGTTTGATGTTAATAAAAATGAAAACGGGAAATTATCAGGATATTGAGCAGCCCCTGTCAGAATCGATCCAGGCGCACATAAAAAAGGACAGCAAATTTGTTCAAGGATTTACTACATCCGACGGGCGGTTGATATTTTGGGAAAATGTTGATACGCTCGTTAAAGCAGCGATAGATTTTACCAATAAGCTATCTTCAAAAAATAATAGTGACGCAATAAAATTCCAGGCTGATATTGTTATTCACACCATTTCCTTAACCCAGAACAGAGATTTCAACTATCTATTTGATGATTTGGAAATTGCGCTCACAATATTTGAACCGGAAAAACAACTTGTTTCACAAAATAAAAATGATGAAAGCGCCAGCAATAATAACCAATTTTTTATTACTTCAGCAGTAAAAAATTTAATAGAGAAAGCAAATACTTTACTATTTATGCCGTCTGAACTTATCGCGGAACACCCTGTTTCTCACGAAAAATTTCTCGTACACAAAATGTGTGGTGATGATACGCTGATTAAAATTAAAACTGGGGACTTGAAAAATATTGGCAGATATAATTTGATAAAAGAGCTTCACCAGGGCGAAATTTTCATCAGTTACAAAGCGATTGATACGAACCTGGAACGTCCTGTAATAATTAAAATTTTAAAATTAGAATTCATTCAAGCGAATAGCAGATTTAAAATAGAAGACCTATTTCTTAAAAATGGCAGGCTTTTGGGGAAATATAATCATCCCGACATTGCTTTGATTTATGATGTCGGTAAAGAACAGAACCTTTGTTATATTGCCAGGGAATATGTTGAAGGTGAATATCTGAAAGTTCCTAAAAAATTAAACAGAAAAATTAATTGGCAGTGGGCAGTGGAATTATGCATTAATGTCGCTGATGTTCTGACTTTTTCTCACGAAAACAACATCATTCACGGCAGACTGAAACCGAATAATATTTTTGTAATTAATAAAAATGGCGTAAAACTAACCGATTTCCAAATTAATGATATCAGCTTACCAGTTCAGCAAATTGAAAATGGTTCATTAAACTATTTAACTTACTATGCTCCCGAACGTATTAAAGATAAAAAGAACAACCCCAAATTTGACATTTATTCATTAGGAGTGATCCTTTATGAATTGTTAACTGATTTCAATCCATTCCTTTTTGAAGAAAAACAAAAAATCATTGACCAGGTTCTGAATAAAATGCCGGAACCAATAACAAAACATAATTCAAAACTGCCAGATGAATTAAATACCATTGTTTTTAAAGCTATTGAGAAGGACCCGAAAAAACGGTTTGAGAGTATGCAGGAATTTGGAGGGGAATTGAAAAAAATTATTGAAAAAACTTGACATTTTGCAATTATAAAAGTATTTAACCTGTAAACTTTTTAAAGCAAATGAAAGGCTCACCAAGGATTAACGATTTTAGAAGTTTTAATTCACCCGATCCATATTTTTCTGTGCATTATTGGGAGCATAAAGCCATCAATATAAATATTTTCATTGATAGTCTCACCTTCGCAGCTCATAAATCGTTAATCCAGGTTCGTAAATCAGTTTATTTCTTCAATTAATCAATGACACAATTTAATAATAATATTCAACTTACAATATTTAGATTGACGGCTATGCCCCTACGAGGTTACGCTCGCGTTTAGATTAATTTCGACTATACAATAATTTATAAATTAATAGCAAAAAAATAACATGGAAATAAAAAAAGTTGTTGACATTTAGATAAAGTTTATTATATTATAACTGCGAAACATTCTTTCTATCCTCAGCAGATTTTCAATTCTACACACGATTCTTACACTAAAGTTTAAATGCAAACCCTGGGAACCAGGATATGGAAATTTATACTTTACCTCAGCTTGACTTTTTAAAACTACGGTTTCATCTTTCTGCCCAGCAGAATTGTACTTTGCCAGAATGGAAAGGTTCTTTGCTGCGGGGCGCGTTTGGGCATGCGCTGCGCAAAACGGTTTGTACCATGAAAAGAGGTCAGCGTTGCGAAGATTGTATGCTACAATCTCAATGTGCTTATACGCATTTGTTTGAGACATTTGTAAGCAAGCCGCCGCCGCGATTTCTTAATGTCGCGCAAAGTTCTCCGCGTCCGTTTGTTTTTGAGCCGCACGACCGGACGCAAATTTATAATTCAGGCGACACACTATGGTTTGATCTGATCCTGATCGGTGAAGCTGCGAAATTTTTACCGTACATTGTTTTTGCCATTTTTCAAATGGGCGAACAGGGCTTGGGTGCGCAGCGTTTCCCTTTTTACCTGGATCATGTCTATTGCCTTCAGCAGAAAGGCGGACAGGAACTGAATAAAAAATCTAAGGATTTTAGTGAGCCGGAAACGCCAAATAATTATTGTTGGCAGGAATTGTATGAAGGCGATTCACAACGGCTGCTTTACAATCCGGAAACACTCTCAATAACTGAAGCGACTAACACGTTAACATCTTCAAATTCGTTGACTTTAAAATTTCTCACCAGCACCAGGCTGGTATTTAAAAAACAGCTCTCAACCGATTTTACATTTCGCATGTTGGCTTTTAAAATGCTGCGCCGAATATTGGAACTCGCGTATTTTTACATGCCGGAAAATAACATAGATTGGGAATTCCACGATTTATTATTGGCAGCAGATGAAGTAAAAATAACACAGCGAAATCTAACCTGGCACGATCAAACACGCTACAGTAACAGACACAAAATGAAGATGAAACTGGGCGGGTTTGTGGGAGATTTATATTTGTCCGGCGATCTGGCTCCGTTTCTTGAATTGTTGTCCTATTGTGAAAAGTTGCACGTGGGCAAGGGGACTACTTTTGGGTTGGGGAGGGTGGAGTTAGCTTAAGATTTATGATAGGGTATTTCATTTACAATTATCAATTCTCAATTATCAACGGAACGTCCGACATCTTTTAGGCGGATTGACAATTAGGTGGATTTTAATTGAGAATTGATAACGAGATAATAGAAATTAAGAAGTTTATTAAATTAAGAATAATATTAGAAAGGAAAATACATGCCATTAATCGAAACCATTAAGCCGAATAAGTTTCATTCTTTTTTTATGTTTCCTTTTCAATTTGATGAAAGATATGATTTAGAGAAATTAATAAAAATTATTAATGAAAAAAATTCAAACTGGGGATATGATGAATTAGATATTAAAGAAGGCATTCACTATAATGAATATTTTTATTTTTACCCTCACTTGCGAAATATACTGTTTTCAAAAAAAAATAAAAAATTCGATAATAATATGAAACGGGCTTTTTTTAGAGCACAGAAAATCACTGCAAAAAAATTGAATTATACGGTTATTTTGAATGACGACACCGAATATTCATTACCATTGGAACAGATTTATTTGCATTTATTTGAAAATAAAACGGGCATCCTCGTTTTTGAAATTATGCAATTAGTTCCTAAGTATAATTTACAGCAATATTTAAAATTTTTGGACATGGGAAGAAGGATTTATATTCCATACATCAAGGCAGGAAAAGACATACCAACGGAGATAAATAAAAATGGAATGGAGTTACAAGAAGTACTTCAAGCAGTAAAAGATTTGCAATGTCCAAAAAAAATAATAATTGATGAAAATCAAAAATTGGAACACGATTTTGTAAATGATTTCAATTTTGATAAAAACAAACCGGAAATTTCTGTAATGAATAATATAATTATTCAATTATTGGATTCAGATAATTTTAAGTTCGACAAGGAAGACTATAAATCTACTATTGACGATAGAATGTATTCACATACGTATTTTGAAATTACTGATAACAAGGAAATAAATGGCAACGATCTGTTTTTAAAACAAACCAAAGAATATTTTGACAAAGATTGTCAAACAATTGATGTTGTTAAAGAGTCATTAAAAGTTTGGTATCAAATGATTTTTGTTGACAGTAGCAAAGAACCTCTATGTAATAACACGCAAATGTTAAAAGAGCTTTTGGAGAAAGCCACATATAAACGATGGACGGGATCGGGATCGCTTTTTGGATTTTCAAGGTATAGTTCAGTAGTTGTAAGCAATTGGGATGTGATTCGGCATCATTTTGAATCCATGTATTACCAAATAGCTTTGCTAAATTTATTTTACCGTAATTCATTGCTTTTATTTTCAGATCGAGCAATTCAGATTTCAGAGAATATTAAGAAAAGATGGGCAATGTCAGATCTCCAAAATTTACAGGAAGACATTATTTTGTTTGAAAATAAATATTGGTTTCGCGAAATTTCAGCACAGGAACAGGGAATTGAAATGTTTGATATGTGGGAAAAACAATTTAGGAATAATTTATTATTGAATGATGTAAAACAGGGCATAAAAGAATTATACACATATTTTGATTTACAAAGAGAAAAGAAAAATTCAAATAAATTAAAAATATTAACAATTGTAGCAGGTCTGTTTTTCCCCATCACTATTGCAATTGATATTATTGTGATGGATTATAATGACCAATCTTTTATCTGGTATTTTATGAAAAAAAATAATTTAATTAATTATGGTTTAGGCATTTCTATTTTTGGATTCTTTATTATGGCACTTTATCTATTAAAAGAGCCAGCATTGGAGATTAAAGAAAAAATAGAGCATTTATTGGGAAAATGGAAAAAATGAAATTGGTATTCTTCCTCGGCGGCTACGATGCCGAAATGTATGAAATCCGAAAAATATTGGAACAATGTCAACAAGCTTTTTATGTCAAACATTTGTCCTGGGGTGCAAAATTAAGCAGCTATGAAAATGAATTAAATTCACTATCTAAAAATGAAATACCTGTGTTTATTGAATTGGAATTAGACATCAAGTATCCCCAACAGAGTATTGTCATCGATCATCACGATTTAGACTCGGGAAAAAAAAAGCCATCCGCAATTGAACAGGTGGCTAAATTGCTCAATGTAAAATTAGATCGCTGGCAAAAATTAATTGCTGCTAATGATGTAGCCTGGATCGATGGTTTAAATAAAGCTGGAGCTTCAGAGAATGAAATAAGAAAGATACGAAGCTACGACAGAAAATGCCAGGGAATTTCTGAAGAAGCAGAATTGGAAACTCAAGAAGCAATAAAAAAAATGAAAGTATATGAATCATTGGCAATTGTGGAAATACCACATTCACATGCTTCTGCTGTATTTGATAGACTGTACAATCAGTTTGTAAATATACTTGTTTTTTCACCCAATGAAACAAATTTTAGTGGTAGAGGAGATGTAATCAAATTTCTTTCAAAGAAATTTCCAAAAAGTTGGTATGGGGGGAATTTGCCTGAAAAAAGATTTTGGGGGATTGAAGGGAAAAAATTTAGAATTAAAAATATCCTAATTTCATATTTGAAGGAGGTTGAGTAATGGTTAAAAAATCAATAAAATTCGAAATACAAACACCTTTAATGATGGGAGGATTTGATGAATTAACTAAACCAAAAAATGAAAGGGAAGGAAACAGATTAATAATTGAAAAAATTAATAGACACACTAATTTGAATGTTAATTCAATCAAAGGCAGTATGAGATGGTGGTTTCGCGCTTTACATGGCTGGTCATCAAACTTGCAAAAATATGAAAGTGGACTTTTTGGAAACACAGATAAAGCTGCACCAGTAAAAATGTCTTTACAATCGAATCTTAAATCGAGTGAATGGAAAAAAGCCAAAGAAGATAAAGAATTAAAAAATTATGGTCAATGTGGGAAAGGCCATTATAACGGATATGATTATCTCTCATACACAAATCGGGTTAGACAAGCGTTAGGTCCAAAAGAAAGGAATGAGTGCAAAGTTACAGTTCGAAAATTTTATAAACCTGGAGATGAATTTAATTTAAATCTATTTGGGAAACAAGAAGATTTGGAAAAATACTTAATGGTTTTGTGGCTGTTAATCCAATTTGGGGGACTCGGCAATCGGTCAAGACGATGTTTTGGTAATCTCCTAATAAAAACTCCACCACCAATTGACGTGAATGGTAAGACATTTTCTTTTCAAAATAACTTCAAATGTGTTAGTGATTACAAAGAAATTATTGTAAATAATTTTTTAATATTAAACCAAGTATTCCCCAATAGTAATTCAGGAAAAAATAAAATATCAACGCTGAAAGATGGCGATCTTTTATTAAGTGAAAAGTGCCCGAGATCAGGCTGGAAAGAAGCTATTAATTTCGCGGGTGTTGCTATGCAAAAATTCAGGGCATATACTCCACCAGAAATAAATAGATTAAAAGAAAAACCTTTAAAGCAAAATTTAATATTAAAGAGACCAGCTTTCGGATTGCCGATTAATTTTAAATTCTCTGATCGAAAATATCCATCAGTTATTTTGAATCAATTTGATGAGAAAAATGAGCAAGCACGTTTTGCTAGTCCTATCATTGCTTCATTAGTCATAATCAATGACAATTTTCATGTTCAATATTTAATTATGTCAAGAGATTTCTCAAATTTGAATGTTAAAGCGCAACGAAAGAAAACTGGTGAAGAAGTAAAAATAAATATTGATACAAAAGTCGTGGGCGAGTTCATAACTCATTTACGTAAATTCAGTTTTAAAGATGGAAGCGTTTATAAATATGAACCAATATCTTTAATAGGAGTCTAAACATGCCATACAAAGCTATATTCGAAATCGGTCCAATTTTCGATTACATTCAATCAACTCGCAAGACGAAAGATTTGTGGGGAGGGTCTTTTTTGTTTTCATACTTAATGGGTTTTGCTGCCAAATTAATATTAGAGAATGAATTGGGAGAGCAAAATTTGAACAAAGATGAAATCGAGAAAAATCTTAATTCCATAATTCTTCGTCCCAATTTACTTAAAAATAATTTGTTTTATAAAATATGTGGAATTGGCAACTCCGAGAAAATTGATGCGGGGAGTATTCCTGATCAGTTTTTTTGCGAATTGGGAAAATTAGAAACTCCACAAAATGTTAAAAATGGAATCCAAAAAGAATTGGAAAAGCTTTTTCTGCAATGTCATTGTATTTTACTGCAGAATTACCAGAGGGTAAATTCAATACCTGATTCTTCAATCGTCATTAAGCAACTCCAAAATTACTTTCGATTTTTTTATGTGAAAGCAGACCAAAATTGCGAGCAAGACATTTTGAAAAATGCAGTTGCGACAAGAGGAGAAATATTCGAAATAGCAAATTTTCAGGATGAGCAAAAAACACCACACAGCAAAAAAAATAAATGCTCGTTATGCGGAGACAGAGCAAAAGTTATTACGCTTATTAAATCAAAAAGAAATGATAAAGATGAACATCTTTGTGCCATTTGTACAATTAAAAGAGGTTTATTGGATCAGTTTGACGAATGGATTAATATCGAACGTTTCCAGTCAACAACAGCCATTGCAGCGACGACAGCTCGGGAAATAATGCGTACACATTTTACAGATTTAACAACAGAATTATCAGCATTCAAAAAGGCACATGATACTTCGCAAGAAGCCAGAGATGATTTAAACAAAAAGCAGATGGATGAACTAAAAAATTTACCAGTGGATGAAAAGATCATTCCAAAATTATCATATCAATATTATTTTTCAGACGAAGAAATTGCACAAAAATTCCGCAAAAAAATTAAAAACCTGGCAGACAAAGATAAGAAACTTTGGGTGGATCATCCATATTTTGCTATCATTGCTCTTGATGGCGACGATACAGGTAACTTAATGACAGTCAGTGAAAAAAATAAAAAGTTGGATGAGTTTTCAAAAACAGTTAATAATTACACTCAAAAGACAGCAGAAATTATTAACAGATTTGGTGGACAGTTAATTTTTTGCGGTGGAGAAGATACGCTGGCAATTGTACATCCACAATTCCTGCTCGATGTTGTCAAACAATTGAATTTGCTTTTTAGGGAATCATTTGAAAATGAAAAAAAATTGCACGATATATTGATAAGTCAGGATTCAATTAAAGAAAGAATAAAAAAGGGATTACATTCTTACTCCATTTCCGCTGGCGCTATCATCTGCAATCATAAATATCCGTTAAGTCTTGCTATAAAAACTGCACACGATATGTTGGATAATCATGCGAAAAAAGAGGATAAAGCGGCTCTTGCGGTACGCTTGATAAAAGGCGGTAGCGGGCGCTGCGATTTTATCTGCAAGATTGATGAAGAAAATATTTATGATCTTGAAGATTTTAGAGAATTGATCGGATGTAAAATTCCCAGGGGGTTTGTGTATAAATTGATAGATGAAAAAGAGATTTTTTCTAAAACGTTAAACAACCGCCAGGACATTAAAGATTATTTGTTTTTTCTATTTGATAAAACAAGAAGTAAATTTACCAAGGAAGAGAAGGAAAAAGTGAAAAAGGTGTTATCAAAATTTGTTCAAATTTATGATGAGTCAAAAACTGATGATAAAGAGAAAGAAAAAGAATTTAACAAAATAATTAACTACCTTTACTTTGCCAGATTTCTGGAAGGAGGTGAATGATGGCTTATTTAGTACGTCCGTTTGATGTTGTTTATTTTCGGGGAAATAAATCTTTTGATCTCGGAGAATGGTATTCAGAGGGAGTATTCCCGCCTTATCCTTCAACATTTCAAGGGTTTGTGAGGACATCTATTTTGAAACAAAAAAATTACTTTGACGCTAATGGTAATCTAAGAGAAAAAGATGCAAAAAAATTAGTGGGTGACGATGAAAGAATGAATCTTGAAATTGAAGGGCCTTACTTATTCCATGAAACTCATTTTTTTATGCCCACTCCGTTTGATGTTTGTCCTGTTGATGAAAACAACAGCGCTGCTCAAATTTCTCTTTCAACAGAACCATTGGATTCTGATCTTGGTTTTCCGTTGCATTTTGCCCAATTTCAAAAGAAGGCACAGTATTTACATTGGGAGCAGCCTTTCTGTTCTTTGGAGGAGTTAAATCAATTCCGGACAACAGGAAAAATGAAGAAAGACGAAATTTCAATTTATGTAAATGAGAATCATATCGGCATTCAACTTGATTACAATAATTTTTCAAATAAGCAGACCAGAGAATCCCGTTTTTACATGACGCCCTACAATCGTTTTCTGGAAAAAACACGTTTTTATTTTGATCTCACTGCTGCCAATAACGAAATAGATCTGAATAATATTTACAATAAACTTGGTTCTGAAGGTAGAGGGGCTATTTGTGAAACAACTAAATCACAGCTCCAATTAAAATTAACAGATGATTTTTATGATAAAATTATCAAGGATGAAGAATTTAAACTGATTCTTCTCCAGCCCGGATTGTTTGAAAATGGCTGGTTGCCGTTTCCTGAAAAAGATAAACAAGATGGGTTTAAAACGCTTGAATACAAAGGGCTGCAACTCAGATTAATTTATGCTCGCACCGTTAGTACTAAAAAGATCAGCGGCATGAGCCTGCGACAACAGAAAAATAACCAGGGTGATTTAAATTTTGGATTGAAACCGATGTTGAATGCAGTGCCAGCAGGTTCAGTATATTATTTTAAAATTCTAAATTCCGAATCCAAAATGGCAGAAATTTTAAAAGATCTGGATGGTACGAAAATTCCTTTGTCGGATAATAAGTATTTACAAATGGGATTTAACCAGGCAGTTATTGGACGAATTAGTAAAGAAAATCTGGAATAAAAACGATGTTTTATTTTCGAAAATTTAAAAAATTTTATTTTGAATAAATTTAATTTATCAAGGAGGACAAATAAAATGCCAAATGGATTTATGTTTTATGTTAAAGCGTTTAGCCCGCTCCATGCTGGGGTTGGACAATCTATTGATAAAGTTGATTTACCGATAGAGCGTGAAGTTCACACGCAATATCCGTGTGTTTTTGCAACGGGATTAAAAGGTAGTTTGAGAAGTTTCTGCAAGCACAATAAAACCGTTGATTTCAACGATACAATAATTGAAAAAATATTCGGTAAAGAAGATGGTGAAATTGGAATGGGTAGCGCTGTATTCACAGATCTGAAAATTCTATTTTTCCCGGTACGTTCCAGTGAAGGCAGCTTTAAATATGTTACTTGCGAAGCAGTAATTAAGAGGTTTGAAAGGGATTTCAAACTTATCTTTCCAGAAATTTCTTATAGCCATGAAAATAAGAAAGCTGATTTTGGCGAGCTTGTAACTTGTATTGAGAAAGCTGACCAATTTGAACCGAATGCACATATCATATTAGAAGATTATATTTTTATTAAACATCCAAAGGGTGAATTGTCGAATAGATTCGGAATCAAATTAAATGATGTTTATGTAATAGAAAATAAATTTTTTACCTACCTCGTCACAAATGCAACTCAAATAATTGCTCGCAATAAATTGGACGATAAAAAAATAAGTGAAAATCTATGGTACGAAGAAGCCCTGCCAGCCGAAACAGTTCTGTATTCTTTTGTTTTGCCTTCGATAATAAAGAATGGTGAAATAGATAAGTTAAAGACATTTATAAACAATAAAGTAGTTCAGATTGGCGGCAACGAAACTGTGGGCTACGGTATTTGTGAATTAAAAAATATATAAAAATGGAGGTAAAAATGGAATATAAAAATCCTGAAATCGAAATCGCTCAATTGGCAAAAAAATATTTAGATGAACGATTTAAACGTAATGAAAAATTGAAATCAGATTTTTCCGGTTTTATGAAAGGTCTGCCTTCTAATATCATTCAAAATGGTCTGGTGCAAACCGTTGCATTTATCAAAGGAAAAAAATCTGATGCTAAATATAAAAATCTGTATGATATGCTGATCCAATTTTTCAAGGATTATTTTGCACAAACCGTAGATGATCCACTGGATTTTTTGGTTGATAATAATGATATTCAAACTTACCTTTATTATCAACAAAAAATTCTTTCATTTACGATTTGGCTTAAGCGTTTTGTATTGGCATTTTATGAAACTGAAAAATCTAATATAACTGAAAATGCTTAACAAATTGAGGAGAAAGATGATGATTTATTTTGATTTTGATGATCAAGGTTATGATCTTCAAAAACTTAACAATCCAAATTTGTCATTATTTTATTATAAATATTTCCCAAAAATAGTTACTGACAGTGAAAAAAAGAAAAAGAAAGAATATCTTGAACGATTTGTTAAATTACAGATGAATACCAATTTGATAACAAAGAGGATTCAGCAAATAAGACATTTGTCTGGAGAGAGCAACTATGTTAAAATGAAAAATATCTCCAGATTTATGTGCGGTATTGGTTATACAAGCACAGTCGAATGGGGAATGAATTTTGATTGGACTTCCGGTATTCCTTATTTACCAGGCAGTTCATTCAAAGGCGCACTACTCAGCTATCTGGAATTTATCAAAGGAAAGTCAGTTGAAAGAAGAGAATTCGACTCTGTTAATTTGATTGATAATAAAAATGATAATTGGAAAAAGGAAGATATTATTAAAGTTTTTGGACCTCAAGGTGAAAATGATAAAGCTGATACTGGTGGCGTTATTTTTTTCGATGTTTACCCAGAGCATTTTGCTGGTCTTGAAATGGATGTCATTACACCTCACTATCAAAAATATTACAGCAGTGAAGGAACAGAACCACCCTCTGATACTGAAAATCCAAATCCAATTCCATTCTTGACAATAAAACCAGGCTCTCGATTCATGTTTGCTTTTCGAGTTAGAGACGATAAAAAGGTTGATACAAATTTAGCAGCAAAGTTGAAACGATTAATTGTAGAAACTGGAAACAATTTTGGTTTTGGCGCAAAAACATCTTCTGGGTATGGTTACTTTCAGAAAACAGGAGAATAGCAACTTTAAATTAGAAAAAAACACATCATTAATATCAAATGAATAAAAAGCCAAAAAACTTCTTGATTTTGGTCCCCGGGTTCAACTTTCTGTCTTTGAAGCAGATGTGACTGAAAAGGAATTGAAGAAGTTGAAACAAG
>Ga0075123_10000339_pt1 | contig 24689 bp, 25 predicted proteins | sample AntAceMetag02UKX_FD_69808 | JGI IMG/M metagenome (GOLD analysis project Ga0075123, IMG submission 69808) | Saline lake microbial communities from Ace Lake, Antarctica - Antarctic Ace Lake Metagenome 02UKX | ecosystem: Environmental > Aquatic > Non-marine Saline and Alkaline > Saline | place... | reverse complement strand
CAATTCATCACCAGCTTTTATTTTTGAGCTGTTGAGATTATTTATCTTTATGAGTACCCGAATATCTACTCGATATTTACGGCAGATACTAAATAAAGTCTCTCCGCTGTGAATTTTATGAATAAAAGTTGATGTATGATATTTTGGACAATATACATCATCGTCAAAATGATTTTCAAGCGATAATTCTGATGTTGGATTTTTGTAAAATCTATTATCAATTACAGAACTAGGTTCATAGTTCATCTTTGTTGTTGTTGGATAAAAAAGATTTTTTACTTTTTCCATATTTATATCTAAACTAATTATTCCGCTTAGTATTGAACCAATAATTATTCCGAAAATTATTCCAAAAATTATAGATAGCCAAAACAAAAGAGAAAAGAATCTTATAATAACTGAAAAAAATTTCTCCATTTTATCCTCCTTTAAATTATTAGATAAATCATAAAGGAAAAATAGCAATAGATGTCTTGAACTAATATTGATTTTTTAAAAAATTAAATGATAATAATATGTTGATCTCAAATAACGAATTAATTTTGGAAATATTCAAAAAGGTTTAGATTGTAAGGAAATTTCCTACTCCCATCATAGTCAAGTATTGTGCCAAAAACATAAGTGATTTTTTTAATGTTTATATCTTATTATAAATTAATATGTTAATTCTGGCATTTTAATTGCTTTTATTTTCTAACTTATTATAAAAATAAGCAATAATACCCCATTAGATGGGGTAAAAATACATCACTTATTTTAAAATCGAACGCTCCCTTCCCTTTGTTTTAATTTTTATCTGATAACAACTCATTGATTTTTTTCCGCTGCCGCTGCAGAAAAAACGATTTAAATGTTTTGCATTTCTAAAATAATTTTGTATATTATAAAATAATAATTAAATTAATGAAATAATAAACCATTGAGGCGCATTTTGAAAAAACTACAAATCTTCACATTTACTCTTTTTTTCTTTCTTATTTCGATTATGGCTATTGCCGAAGAAGCCCGGTTACTTCGGCAGCCTAATATTAATAATAACCAGGTTGCATTTGTTTATGCAGGCGATATCTGGTCAGTCTCTACTCAGGGAGGTGTTTCTCGTAAGTTGACATCTTTTGAGGGTTTAGAGCTGTTCCCAATATTTTCACCTGATGGAAAATGGATCGTTTTTTCCGGTGAATATTCCGGCACCCGCCAGATTTATGTTATGCCGGCTGAAGGCGGTATGCCAACACAGTTGACCTTTTATCCTGATGTTGGAAATATGCCACCCCGCGGCGGCTGGGACAATATCCCAATCGACTGGACTCCTGACGGGAAGAAAATTTTAATCCGTTCCAATCGCTCTCCTTATGGACAGCGCGTCAGCAGATATTTTTTGGTTGATCCGTTTAAGGAAGGTCTGGAGCAGCCGCTGCAAATTCCTGAGGGCGGTCCTGCCTCACTTTCTCCGGATGGTACAAAGCTGGCTTACTGCATCAAATCACGCGAATTTCGCACCTGGAAACGTTACAAAGCTGGTCGTGCCCAGGACATCTGGATTTATGATTTAGTGAAAAATAAAATTGAGAGAATTACCGATTATCCAGGAACAGATAATTTTCCTTTATGGGTGGGAAATAAAATTTACTTCACTTCTGACCGCGAAACCGTAGAGTCCAAGGAGCCTCGTACACTCAATATTTTCTGCTATGATCTGACAAAAAAGAATATTAGAAAAGTCACCAACTTTACCGAGTTCGACTGCCTCTGGCCCAGCCGCGGCAAAGGTGGTATTATTTTTGAAAATGGCGGTTATTTGTACGTGCTTGACACAAACACTGAACAAGCGCACAAACTTACTATTTTTATCAACGATGATAAACCATACATGCGACCGCTTTATAAAAATGTCGCCAAAAATGTGGAGAGTTTTTATGTCTCACCGTCAGGTAAGCGCGCGCTGTTTGCTGCCCGCGGTGATATTTTTTCAGTGCCGGCTGAACACGGCTATATTAGAAATATTACGCAAACCCCTGCAATCCGGGAAATTTCTGTGGACTGGTCGCCGGATGGAAAATATATCTCTTACCTGTCTGAAAAATCGGCTGATTATGAGTTGTACATTCAAAAATATAACAGCGAAAAGCCAACGATACAAATGACAAAAAACACTGGTGCGTGGATCACCGGCTATGTGTGGTCTCCTGACAGCAAAAAAATTATTGTTGGCGATAAAAAGAACCGCCTGAAATTATTGGATGTGGCAACTAAAAAAATCGATCTGATAGATGAGGGAGTCTATTCTCCAATATCTGGATATGAATGGTCGCCTGATAACCGTTGGGTCGTTTATACCAAAGATTCGGAAAACAGAATGACTTCCATCTGGCTGTATTCACTGGATCAGGAAAAAAAGTTTCAACTAACCAGCGACCGCGGTGATGAATATAATCCTGTTTTTGATAAAGAAGGAAAAACGATCTCCTTTATCTCCCGCCGTGATTTCAACTGGCGTAACCGCAACTTTGACGCTAAATTGTTTATTGGAACATTACGCGCTGACATGGAATCGCCATTTGCTCCCCGAAGTGATGAGGAAGAGATCGAGGAGAAAAAGGAAGACGAGAATAAAAAAGATAACAATAAAAAAAATAAAAAGAAGAAAATTGAAAATGTTATTATTGACGTTGAAGGATTCAATCAGCGAGTTGTCGCCTATCCTTTGAAAACTGGAGGTTACCGGAATTTAACTGCAGTTAAAGGGGGCGTGCTTTACCTTCGGGATGGCAAGCTGCATAAATTTGATATGGAGAAACGAAAAGAATCTGTCATTTTGGAAAAAGTTTCCTCATATTTTGTCGCTGCCAAAGGCAAGAAATTTATTTACAAGAGCGGTACGAATTATGGAATCGCTGAAATTAAACCCAAGCAGAAGGCAGGCGCTGGCAAATTAAACCTTGGTAAAATGGAAATGAAGATCACGCCGGCAGTCGAATGGAATCAAATTTACACCGATGCTTGGCGTATCATGCGCGACTGGTTTTATGATCCCGGCATGCACGGCGTTAATTGGAAAAACATGCATAAAAAGTATGCTGCGCTGGTTCCTTATGTTGCCCATCGCGCCGACCTTGATTACATCCTCGGGGAATTGATCGGTGAATTAAATTCTGGACATACTTACGTTTTTTCTGGAGATATGGATGGGATTAAACGAGTGCCTATTGGTGTGCTGGGCTGCGAATTAATCCCGGCTGGAGAATTCTACAAAATCGCTAAAATTTTTCCGGGAGAAAATTGGGACGAGTCCAGGCGCTCACCGCTGACTGAAGCCGGTGTAGATGTGAAAGCAGGTGATTACCTGATCGGTATCGATGGAAAAATCATTCACACAAATCAGAATCCCTATCGCTTTTTGGAAAATAAAACAGACAGGGAAATAGTGCTGCTCATCAATGACAAGCCTACGGAAAAAGGCGCCCGCAAAGTCGAAGTAAGACCCGCAAAATCGGAGCTGGCTTTGCGCCATTTTGATTGGATTGAACACAATCGTGCATTGGTGGACAGTCTGTCTGGCGGCAGGATTGGCTACATTTATGTGGCGAATACTTCGTTTGCTGGATTCAAGGGATTCTATCGCGGTTGGTATGAACAATCAAATAAAGATGGGCTTATTATTGATGAGCGCTACAACGGCGGCGGCTCTTTGCCCAGTCCCATGATTTTTGATATGGCGCATCCAGTTTTGCAGTACTGGGCGCGGCGTTATTTGCCATTATCTTCAACTCCCTCTCACGTAAACGAAGGACCCAAGGTTATGCTAATCAACGGTCGCGCATCTTCTGGCGGTGATGCCTTTCCCGATTATTTCCGCACCATGAAATTAGGTCCTCTAATGGGACAAACAACCTGGGGCGGTCTGATTGGCTACGGCTACAGCCCGAGTTTTGTTGACGGCGGTCGCCTTGCAGTTCCCTCTTCCGCTTATGTAAACAGCAAAGGAGAATGGGACGTTGAAGCAGTCGGTTTAAAGCCCGATATTGAATTGTTTGACGATCCCACACTTATTCAAGCCGGTCGCGAGCCGATGATTGAGGAAGCTGTGAAATATATTCTTAATGAGTTAAAAAAGAATCCACCGAAGAAAGTGAAGAAGCCAGTAGGACCGGATAGGAGTTAGGCAGCTATGCGTTCATATCAACAAAACTTTGTCGAAGAATCGAATCATGAATATTGAATTTGGAAATATTGAAAATTGGAATAATGGAATATTGTTTTTGCTTGTTTAAGCGGAGTTAATTTTTTTTCTCCGGAAAACCATTCCTCGAGAAGAAACCACAAATCCAATTTTTAACTTGACAATTTATAAAATAATTATTAAATTCAACTTTTTAAAATTGAATGCTGGAAGTTGAAATGGAAATAAAGCTCGGTATATTGCATGATGGTGTTAATGAATTTCATATTGAGACCACAGCGGGCGAATTAGGATTTGAAAAAGATGATGATACCTGGTTATTATTCCCTGAAAAAATTTCGGTTTATATTGAAGTCCAAAAACAAAGCGACCGCTATTATATAAAAACAAAATTATTGACCACAGCTCATTTTTTATGTGACCGCTGTTTGGATGATTTTACTCAGGAAATTAAAAGTTCATTTCAACTTTATTATTTGAAGAGTTTTGAAGATAAGGTTAGTGACAATAGTTATAGATTTCTATCCGCAAATACGAATGAAATTGATATGACTGAAGACGTTATAGAAAATTTGCTTTTAGCAGTGCCAATGAAAAAGCTGTGCAAAGAGGATTGTTCAGGATTATGTGCCAATTGCGGTGTAAATCTAAATAAACAGAAATGTTCTTGTAAGCGAGATGAAATTGATCCTCGCTGGGCAAAGTTAAAAAATTTAAAATAAATATTGGAAGTATAAATAGAATATCCGCTCATATCGGGTTACTTCTTTTTTATTCAGGATCACGATGACCTCCACTATCCGATATGGGCGAATTTATTTTTATGATTAACTGAAAAGAGGAAAACATGGCTTTACCAAAACGAAGACAATCGAGTTCAAGAAGAGATAAGAGAAGAACACATTGGAAATTATCCGCGCCAAATGTGGTAGAATGTCCCAATTGCAATCAGCCAAAGCTGCCACATCGCGCTTGCCCTAACTGTGGTTATTATAATGGCCGTATGGTTTTTATGCCAAAAGAGAGCTGAAGTGTTTGAAGTGACTAAAATAATTAAAGTGCTTGGAGTGTCTAAAGTGAACTAAAGTGCCTAAAGAGAATTTAGGTTTTAATGTTGGTTTTTTTTTGCTTTAGCACACTTTTAGCTTTAGATCACTTTAGCTCACTGTCACAATGTTAATAATGGAATAAAGAAGATGAAAATAGCAGTTGATGCTATGGGGGGAGATTTTGCCCCTCGTGAGATAGTTACAGGAGCTATTTCTGCAGCCAGAACAGCGAAAAGAAGATTTGAAATTATTTTAGTGGGCGATGAAGAAAAGATCAAACATGAACTTGCTTTTCATTTTCGACTTGATGAATTGGCTTTATCAGTAAAACATGCTTCGCAGCAAGTCGAGATGGGTGATTCGCCTTCTGAAGCAATCAGAAGAAAGAAGGATTCATCTATTGCTGTTGCCATGGACCTTCATAAAAATGGTAATGTGAATGGCGTTGTCAGCGCTGGAAATACAGGGGCAGTACTGGGCTCAGCATTATTAAAACTCCGCAAAATAAATGGAGTGATTCGTCCTGCTATTTGTTCAATTCTTCCGACTGGAAAAGGCGCTAACCTATTAATTGATGTTGGGACAAATGTTGATTGCAAACCAAAACAATTGCTTCAATTTGGAATTATGGGAAGTGTTTTCATTAAGAAATTATTGAATATAAAAAATCCTAAGATCGGATTGTTAAATATAGGCGAAGAAAAGAGCAAAGGTAATGAGGTTGTTCAAAAGGCTTATAAACTTTTTAAGCAGAGTCCGATTAATTTTGTTGGCAATGTTGAAGGAAGAAATATTTTACAGGATGATGCTGATGTTGTCGTTTGTGATGGTTTTGTCGGCAACACACTTCTAAAATTTGCCGAGTCAATTAATGCGGTTTACACGACTAATTTAAGACGGAGAGTTGGAAAAAGGTTACAATATAAATTCGGAGCTTATTTAATGAAACCAGCATTTCGTCGGTTAAAGAAAACTTTTGACTATGCTGAATATGGTGGAGTTCCGTTATTAGGTGTTAATGGCGTCGTTATTATCGGACACGGAGGTTCTTCTTCCAAAGCGATTTGTAATGCTATTTTTGAAGCTGAAAAAGTTATAAATGAAAATGTAAATGAAAATATAGAACAGGAACTCGCTCGAATAGAAAATGAATAAGTGCTGGATTAGCATTACAATTAATGTTCAGAAGTAGTTCGAGGAAAATAAGGAGAATGATTAAAAAGTGCAGAACGGATATTCTTCAATGATCACTGGCATAGGTTTTTCGGTGCCAGAAAAGATACTAACAAATTTTGATCTGGAAAAGATTGTGGATACAACTGATGAATGGATCAGGACGAGAACTGGCATGAAGGAGCGTCACATTTCTGACGAGTCGAGTGCAACTTCAGACCTTGGTACAGAAGCCGCAAAAAAAGCATTAGCTGAAGCGGGCTTAGATGCAAAAGATTTGGATGTTATTATTTTTGCAACTGTAACGCCAGATACGCCTTTCCCATCAGCAGCTTGCTATGTTCAAAAAAATTTAGGAGCAGTTAATGCAGCAGCATTTGATATTAGCGCTGCATGTTCTGGGTTTCTTTATGGATTAACGATAGCTGATACGTTAATAAAAGCCGGCGGTTATAAAAATATTTTAGTAATTGGAGGTGAAACCTTAACCAAGATTACAGATTATACAGATCGTAATACTTGTGTTTTGTTTGGAGATGGCGCTGGCGCGGCAATTGTTCAGCCTTCAGATGGTAAGCGTGGAATAATTAATACATTAATAAAAAGCGATGGACGGTTAACAGATCTTCTTATAATGCCTGGCGGCGGCAGCCGGATCCCAGCAACCCATGATTCGATTGATCAACGGCTTCATTATATTAAAATGGAAGGACCGGATGTTTTTAAACATGCTGTAAAAGCAATGGGTGACGCTGCTGTTGAGAGCTTGAAAAATTCAGGAATTACCTCTGAACAGTTAACGCTTCTTATTCCTCATCAGGCTAATGTTCGCATCATGCAGGCAACTGCCCGCCGGATCAAATTGCCAGAAGAAAAAGTTTTTATGAATGTTCATAAATATGGAAATACATCAGCGGCTTCTATTCCAATTGCGCTCACAGAAGCAAAAGAACAGGGACGTTTGAAGAAAGGAGATTATTGTTTGATGGTAAGTTTTGGCGGCGGTTTTACAATGGGAGCTGTGTTGTTTAAATTGTAATAAAATAAGCGAATATTCTTAATATGCAAAAAAAAATAATTGCAGCAATATCCCTTATTTTTGGGTTGTATTTGCTTTCCTGTGCCTCGGGTGTGAAATTGCAATTTCAGCAACCGGCGCATATTTCGTTAGCCGGCGTTAAAAGATTGGCTGTTGCTCCGTGTACAGGTTTAAAAGAAGCGTTCATTTTAGAAGAAAAACTGATCAATGAATTGGACAGTGTTAATTATTTTCTATTATTCGATAAAAGAAAATTAAGCGATACGCTATGGCAACATCAACTCACATATCAACAAATATTTGATTCGGATTCAACATCTTTGATAGATATTGGAGAAGAGCTTTATCTTGATGCAATGCTGTTCACAGATTTAAAAACTCTGGAACTTGAGTTTGAAGCAAAAGGATCAGAAAAGATTGAGAGGAAGGTCTGGACGGGTGAATATGAGCGTAATGAATTTGGTGAAATAATAGTAGAAGAGAACCCGGACGGAGAAAAGGTTAAAAAAAAGAGACTTAAAGTTAAAATTATTGACCAGCAGTTCCAAATCCGAAAAGCAAAAATTGAAGTCTTTTTTAGATTTGTAGATTTCCAGATGGGCTCAGTCTACGGGTCCTGGGATATTGTTGAAAACTACGTTGATAACACGCTCATCGGCAAGGATACCGAAGATCTCCCAGATGAGGAGCAAATTAAAAATATTCTAATCAATGAAGCTATTAAAGATTTATTAGAAGAAATAGCACCAAAAATTACGATAATAAAACGTCCTGTCGAAACAGGATTCGCTGAGCTTGACAGTGGATATGTTTATGCCCGACGTAATCAATGGGATGAAGCGATAAAATTCTGGCAGCAAGCTGAAAAGATTTATCCCAATCGGGCAAAAGTATATTACAACTTAGGGCTTGCTTTTGAAGCGCAGGGTAATTATAAATCGGCTGAGATACAATATCTAAAAGCTTGTTTGCTGGATATAAAAAATAAATTATATAAAACAGCAATGGCTAATATCCAAAAAATCTGGATAGAAAAAAGTCGATCTTCAGGAAAATGAGAAAGATAAGTTGAATGGCAAAACTCGCATTTTTATACCCGGGCCAGGCTTCTCAATACGTGGGAATGGGCAAAGATTTATACGATGAATTTCCAACAGCGAAAGAGATATTTCAAAAAGCCAACGAAATTTTGGAAGTGGATCTGAGTTCAATCTGTTTTGATGGACCTGAGGAAAAACTCAAACAGACAGAGATCACTCAACCGGCTATTTTTATTCATAGCTACATCGTAACGAAATTGTTGAGAGAAAGAGATATTGTTCCGGTTGCAGCAGCCGGGCATAGTCTGGGTGAGTATTCGGCATTAGTTGCTGCCCAGGCAATTTCTTATGAGGATGGATTGAAGGCAGTGCGAAAACGGGGCGAGTTAATGCAGAGAGCTGGTGAAAATCAGCCCGGTACAATGGCGGCGATTATCGGACTGTCCGGAGATGATGTTGCTCAAATTTGTGATTTGGCATCGACAATAGGAATTGTCCAACCAGCTAATTTTAATTCACCTTCTCAAATCGTAATTTCCGGCTCTGTTGGTGGCGTTAAAAAAGCCATGGAACTGGCTCATGAAAAGGGCGCGAAAAAAGTAGCGCAGCTTGTTGTTAGCGGGGCTTTTCATTCACCCTTAATGGAATCTGCGCAGCGGGAATTGGGAAATGTATTAAATAATATTCAAATACAAACAACCGAATTTCCAGTTTACGCTAATGTTACTGCCAGACCGGCTAAAAAGCCAGATGAGATAAGAGAGTTATTGTTCAAACAATTGACCTATCCTGTAAGATGGACAGCGACAATTCAAAATATGATAGAAGATGGCGTAACAGAATTTTATGAAGTAGGACCGGGTAAAGTGCTTGCAGGATTATTAAAAAGAATTAACAGAAAAATCCCTGTTACCACAATAGGAACTGTTGAAGATATTGTCAGGTGAGTTTAAATTTATTTTTTTTTGAACTTTATGTCTTTGTACTTTAGTGGTGATAAATTTTTCAAGTAGGGATTATTTAGATAAATTAAGCCCAATAGAAGGAAGAAATGGAAAATCAAGTTGCGATAGTTACCGGGTCGGCGCGAGGAATTGGTAAATCTATTGCTGTTAAATTAGCTCAACAAGGATACCAGCTCGTTATTTGTGATATTATGGCAGATGAGGTTGTTAAGACCGCCAAAGAAATTGAACAATTAGGCACAAAGGCGATTGGAATAAAAGTTGATGTAACAAAATTTGAAGATGTTGAAAATTTATTTGCAAAAACAGTAGAAACTTTTGGCAGGGTTGATGTGTTGGTCAATAATGCAGGCATTACTCGAGACACTCTGCTTATCCGGATGAAGGAAAGCGATTGGGATGCTGTAATAGCGGTTAACTTAAAGGGCACTTTTAGCTGTATAAAAGCTGCTGCGAAATATATGATGAAACAGCGCAGCGGTAAAATTATTAATATTTCTTCGGTTGTCGGCGTAATGGGAAATGTTGGGCAGGCTAATTATTCTGCTTCAAAGGGAGGTGTTATCAGCCTGACAAAAAGCGCTGCAAAAGAATTAGCTGCACGAGGTATCACAGTTAATGCTGTTGCACCCGGTTATATTGAAACAGAGATGACTAAAGTGCTGCCCGAAGAAGCAAAACAAACTTTTTTAAACCTGATACCGTTAAAACGTCCGGGGCAACCTGAAGATGTCGCCAATGTAGTCGCATTTCTGGCTTCACCTGCGGCTGATTATGTGACGGGACAGGTAATTAACATTGATGGCGGTATGGTGATGTAGTTGGTAATCTTTTATTATATTCATAAGGAAATTCAGACTGTGCTTTGTGATCTCTGTGGTTCATCTTTTAATTTTGCAAAAGTTCAGTAAGTAAACTCGTAAACCAATTTAAAAAGTTATATTAACCTAATTAGGAGGTGGAAACCGATGGCATTAGAAGACAAAATAAAAGACATTATCGTCGATCAATTAGGCGTTGATGCTAATGAAGTTACTCTTGAAGCTCATTTTATTGAGGATTTGGGCGCTGACTCTCTGGACACTGTCGAATTGGTTATGGCATTTGAAGATGAATTCAAAATTGAAATTCCTGATGAAGATGCTGAAAAGATAACGACAGTTGGCACTGCTGTTAGTTATCTAAAAGAAAAGGGAGTAGAATAAAAAATTTTCGGTTAAGTCCTGCTATTATAGCAGGGCTTAACTGATCAAATGGTTAATTATATTTTGTAATAAATCAAATATAACCCTGAAATTATTTTTACAGTTCGATTAATTTCAGGATTTATTTTATTAGCCAAGTTCGAGGATATTTCCATATGAAAAAAAAGGTCGTTGTCACAGGGATGGGGGTAATCAGCCCAATTGGTAATTCCATTGAGGAATACTGGCAATCGCTTCTAAAAGGAAAAAGTGGAGTTGATTATATCACAAAGTTTGACGCTGAAGCCTTTGACACTAAAATTGCCGCTGAAGTAAAAAATTTTAATGCAACAGATTATTTAGATCGCAAAGAAGCGAGAAGAATGGATCCATTTGCTCAATATGGCATTGCCGCGGCTCAAAGTGCAATTGAAGATTCTGGTATTAATTTGGAAAAAGAAAATTTGGACAGAATCGGTGTGATACTTGGTACAGGAATCGGTGGGATGCAAACTTATCACTACAACACCGCAAATTTAATTCATCACGGACCGAAAAGAATTAGTCCTTTTTTTATTCCCATGATGATTCCCGATATTGCTCCCGGTCAGATAAGTATGCGATTTGGTTTAAAAGGTCCAAATTACACGACTGTATCTGCTTGCGCTTCCAGTACACATGCTATCGGCAATGCCCTGCGGTTAATTCGTTACGGTGAAGCGGACGTGATGGTAACAGGTGGTACAGAAGCAACAGTCACGCAAATTTGTATTGGTGGATTTAATTCAATGCGCGCGCTTTCTACAAGAAACGACTTTCCACAAAAAGCAAGCCGTCCCTTTGACGCTGATCGTGATGGATTTGTGGTCGGTGAAGGTTCGGGGATCCTTATATTAGAATCAGAACAGCATGCTTTAAAACGAGGCGCCAGGATATACGCTGAATTAGCAGGCGCAGGCGCTACGGCTGATGCTTATCACATCACAGCACCCAGACCTGATGGAGATGGAGCTATCAGGGTTATGAAAATAGCGATAGAAGATGCTGGGCTTACTCCTGATGATGTTGACTATATTAATGCCCATGGTACATCAACGCCTCACAATGATAGAACTGAGACGATTGCAATAAAATCATTATTTGGTGAACGTGTAAAAGAAATTGCCATTAGTTCCACTAAATCAATGATTGGGCATTTATTGGGCGCTTCAGGAAGTTTAGAATTTATCGCCACAGTGTTAACCATAATGAATAACAAAATCCATCCAACTATCAATTACAAAACACCGGATCCAGATTGTGATTTGAATTATACACCAAATAAGTCAATACAAAAAAGCGTAAATGTCGCCATTTCGAATTCTTTCGGTTTTGGTGGTCATAATGGATGTGTAGTTGCAAAAAAATATCAAAGTTAATATTACAAATTGAAATTAAAATAACCGATGATAAATAAAATTGCTATTTTTCTCAATAAAATATTCAAACGGCAAGAGAAAATAAATTGTCTTGATATGGTCGATATTGATCAAATCGAGGCAAAAATTAATTATGTTTTTAATAATAAAGATTACATCATTCAAGCTCTAAAACACCGGTCGTTTTTGTTGGTCACAAATGAATCTCGGCTATTATCTAATGAAAGACTGGAATTCTTGGGCGATTCTGTTTTAGGAATGGTTGTGGTTGAAAATTTATTTCGTAGATTCCCAACGAAAGAAGAGGGTGAATTAACCAAAATTAAATCTTTATTAGTAAGCAGTAAAATTTTAGCAAGAGTTGCCCGGCAGATTGGTCTGGGCGAAGTTATTTTATTAAATGATGCAGAGGAAAAAGCTGGTGGCAGAAACCGCTCATCAATATTGGCAGATGCTTTTGAAGCCATTACTGGTGCAATATATCTTGACGGTGGTTTGAATACGGCAGTGGCTTTTATTAATGAAAAATTATTAAGCAGGATAAATGAAATACTTTCAGAGGAACGAAACAAAAATTTTAAAAGTATTCTACTTGAATATTCCCAGGGAAATAATTTGGGAGTTCCCAGGTACAGGGTAAAAAAAGAGGAAGGTCCTGACCATGATAAGTTGTTTACCATTGAAGTATCAATAAAGGACAAGGCTCTGGGGATTGGGAAGGGGAACAGCAAGAAGAGTGCTGAACAAATTGCAGCAAAAAAGGCTCTAAAAAAAATAAACATTCTTTGAATGGTGGGAGAAAAATATGGATTATTTCTTAACAGAAGAGCAGCAAGAACTTCAGAATTTAGCTCGAAAAGTAGCAAAAGAGAAAGTTGCTCCAGTGGCGGCACACTATGACCAAACAGGAGAATTTCCCTGGGACATGGTTAAATTATTCGCGGAGTTAGATTTTTTTCGTTTGTGTATCGATTTCGATTATGGCGGTATGGGAGGGGGAGTAACAGAATTAGCGATTATTACTGAAGAAATATCCCGTGCATGCGGGGGAATTGCGCTTTCTGTCGCTGGAACTGCATTAGGTATTTTCCCAATTTTAATCAGTGGAACTGATGAACAAAAAAAGAGATTCCTGCCGGATGTTGCTGATGGTAAAAAGTTAGCCGGCTTAGGTCTCAGTGAACCTGAAGCTGGCTCTGATGCCGCCGCTATCAGAACCAAGGCGGAACGCAAGGGTGATAAATATATTCTGAATGGAAAGAAACATTTTATCACAAATGGAAGCGTGGCTGGACTCTATACAGTGTTCGCTATTACAGATGCAAAAAAAGGCAGCAGAGGTGCGTCAGCATTTGTAGTTGAAGACGGTACCAAGGGATTGTCTTATGGTAAGAAAGAAGACAAAATGGGAATACGTGCTTCCGCAACCAGCGAATTAATATTTGAAGATTGTGAAATTCCAGCAAAAAACCTGATTGGAAGAGAAGGGCAGGGATTTATCGTTGCCATGAAAACGCTGGATAAATCACGACCGGGCGTGGCAGCCCAGGCTTTAGGAATCGCCCAGGGCGCTTTTGATCTGGCTATAGATTATGCACGGCAAAGGGAGCAGTTTGGGCAGTCGATTATTTCTTTTCAAGCTATTCAACACATGATAGCAGATATGGCTACTCAAATTGAAGCGAGCAGAGCGCTTATTTATTCAACAGCTAAATATATTGACTCTGGCGGTCGTGACTATTCCAAAGAGTCAGCTATGTGCAAAGTTTTAGCTGGAGATACTGCAATGAAAGTTACTACCGATGCAGTTCAGATTTTTGGTGGTTACGGATATATGAGAGATTATCCGATTGAGAAATTTATGCGCGATGCAAAAATAACTCAAATTTATGAAGGAACCAACCAGATCCAACGCGACGTAATCGCACATAGAGTAATTAGGGAAAGCGCAAGTCGAGCAAAATAAATATAATATTTTCATTAAATATGTAATTTTTTGCTTGATTTATATGATTTAATTTATTACTTTAAAATAAATTTACTTGCATATCTAAATAGTTTTTGTTATCTTTATAAGCTTTAGTCGAAATGAAATAATACGTTTAACTGAGATAATGACTTTATAATGTTTCAGGATTTATCAGAAAAATTAGAAGTTGTATTAAAGAAATTAAAAGGACACGGTAAACTATCCGAAAGGAATATTTCTGATTCATTAAAAGAAATTAGGCGTGTATTATTAGAAGCTGATGTAAATTATAAAGTTGCCAAAGCTTTTATTTCTGCTGTTCAGGAACGAGCTTTAGGACAAAAAGTTCTTAAAAGTATTACGCCCGGCCAGCAAATCGTAAAAATAATTTATGATGAATTAACAAGGCTTATGGGTGAATCGGAGGCTTCAGTAAATATTTCCGGATTGCTGCCCACGGTGATAATGTTGACTGGATTGCAGGGTTCAGGGAAAACTACCCTGGCTGGCAAGCTGGGACTTTATTTTAAAAACAAAGGTCACAAACCAGTATTAGCTGCGGCAGATATATATCGCCCAGCAGCGGTAAAACAACTGGAAATAGTCGGAGAACAAATCGGAGCAGCGGTTATTTCCGAAGCATCAAAATCTGCTGTAAATATTTGTTTGAAAGCCTTGGACTATTGTCGGACTCATGGACATGATATTGCTATTTTTGATACAGCCGGTCGTTTGCACATTGATAAAAAATTAATGAGTGAGTTAAGGGAGATTAAACAAAAAACACAACCTCATGAGATTTTATTCGTAGCAGACAGCATGACCGGTCAGGACGCTGTGAATACTGCAAAGGAATTTTTAAATTGGATTGATTTTGACGGAGTGGTATTGACAAAAATGGATGGTGATGCCCGGGGCGGCGCAGCGCTTTCCATCCGAATGGTAACTGATAAACCAATTAAATTTATCTCAACCGGCGAAAAATTAGATGCGCTGGAAAAATTCTATCCTGAAAGAATGGCTTCCCGCATTTTAGGGATGGGAGATGTTGTAAGTTTAGTAGAAAAGGCACAGCAATCTGTTGACCGTGAACAGGCAGAAAAGTTAGAAAAGAAATTAAGGCGTCAACAGTTTACTTTACAGGATTTTTACGACCAGCTTCAACAGATAAAAAAAATGGGACCATTGGATCAATTAATCGGTATGATTCCTGGCGCGCAGAGTAAAATGTTGAAAGGTTTGCAAGTTGATGATTCTGCGTTTGTTGGAATGGAAGCGATGATTAATTCGATGACTCCTGAAGAGCGTCAACGACCTCAAATTATAGATGGCAGTCGCAGACGTAGAATTTCTAAAGGAAGCGGCACAAGCGTTCAAGACATCAATCAATTGTTGAAGCAGTTTAAAATGATGCAAAAAATGATGAAAAACGTAAATAGAATTGGATTAAAAGGATTTCCGATTGGATTTTAGAAAAATTGGAAACAGTTTATGAATTTAGGAGGTATAAGAATTGGCAGTAAAATTGAGATTGACAAGAAGAGGAAAGAAAAAACAACCATTTTATAGAATAATTGCGGCAGATTCCCGAACTGCGCGTGACGGTAAGTATATTGAAAAGGTTGGTCTATATAATCCATTAACTGATCCTGCAGAAGTGCTTATTGATGAAGAAAAAGCTTTTTACTGGTTAAGCAAGGGCGCTATTCCTTCAGACACGGTGAAAAATCTTTTTAGCAAAAAAGGCATTATGCTAAAATGGTCTTTGAAGAAGAAAGGTTTAGATGAAATTAAAATTGAAGAAGAATTTAAAAAGTGGGAAGTTATTCAGTTAGAACAACAAAAGAAAAAAGAAGCTCTTGTCGCACAAGATAAACGGGAAAGTGAAGATAAGAAAGTTCAAGAACAGGTGGAGAAAGATGAACAGCCTGTTGTAGCAGAAGCTCAAGGTGAAGAGAAAAATGAAGCAGTTGAATCCGAAGAAAAAGTTGAGAAAGATGAACAAGCTGCCATAGCAGAAGCTAAAGTTGAAGAAAAAACTGAAACAGTCATAACTGAAGATAAAGTTGAAGTAAAAGAGGATCAAGAGTCTGCTCCAGGAGGAGAAGATGTTTCTGATATAAACGTTGATGAGGCAAAACCAGGGGATGAACAACCTGTGGCTGAAGCAGCAGACTCAAAACCAGAAGAACAGCTCCCAAATTCTGATGAAGAAACTGATTCAAAAGATAAAGAATAAAGTTAATTAGTTTGTATCTTAATCTTCAGTAGAGAAAACAGAGAAGTGAACTGACATCGAATTTTGAAAATAATGCGTAAATATTATAAATAAATCTGAAAGCCGACTTTTGTTGTTATTAATCAGCTAATTGAGGAGGGTTAACAATGTTTGCGGAAACAAATGAGAACCTGAGAACAGAAGGCACGGGAATAAAAGATTTTATCGAAAATATTGCAAAACACCTGGTCGATAAACCTGAGGAAGTTAGCGTTAACGAAATCGATGGACAGCGAACAATCGTTTATGAATTGAGAGTTGGTTACGGCGATCTGGGTAAGGTCATTGGCAAACGCGGGCAAACAGCTAAATCAATTCGTATTTTGTTAGCGGCTGCTTCTGCAAAAAGAGGCAAAAGAGCTGTGCTCGAAATTCTCGAATAGCTTTTTGTTTGAGAACTTCTCTTTTCATTTGTCTCGGAGATGTGAAATTTTTCGAAAAGATTAATGAAGATGAAAAAACGACCGGAATTTATCTCGATTGGAATTATTACAAAAGCCCACGGGATAAAAGGGGAGGTTCTCGTCTCATCTTTAACTGATAATGCTGAGCAATTTCAGAAATTAAAGAATGTGTTTTTAACTCAGCAAGATGGAACACGAACTAAAATTGCCATTAAGCAGGTGAGACAGAAAATAGATCGCTTCATTATAAAATTCAGTGGTATTGAAAATCGAGATCAGGCGGAAACTTTGAAGAGCTGCCTGATCGAGAAACGACTGGAAGTAGGAGAAAAATTATCTTCTGACGAATATTATATTTTTGATCTCGTCGGTCTTGAAGTTTACACTACAAGTCATCAGTTACTGGGCAGGATAAAGGAAGTATTAACACTGCCTGCAAACGACGTGTATATTGTTCAGAGTGAAAACACTCAATTTTTGATACCTGCCATTAAAAATGTTGTTAAAAAAGTTGATCTTGAAAAAGAAATTATGTTGATAGAACCCATTGAAGGTTTATTATAGTTTTAGATGAATGAAAATTCACATTATAACAGTTTTTCCCGATCTCCTGCAGAGTCCATTAGACGAGAGTATCATTAAGCGGAGCCAGGAAAAGCAGCTCGTTGAAATTTTTATACACAATTTACGCGAATATAGTGAGGATAAACACAAGCGCGTTGATGATTATCCTTACGGCGGTAGTCCCGGAATGATTTTAAAACCTGAACCGATATTTAGTTGTATCGAATCAGTGATTGAGCAATTTGAAATATCTGAACCCAGGTTAATATTTCTAACACCGCAGGGACAAAAATTTGTGCAGTCGAAAGCGATCGAACTTTCTCAACAGGATAACCTTATTTTTCTTTGTGGACACTACAAGGGAGTTGATGAGAGAGTTCGCGAATACTGGAAAATGGATGAAATTTCTATCGGTGATTATGTTTTAACCGGCGGTGAATTACCAGCGCTTGTGGTTATTGATTCTATAGTAAGATTGATCCCAGGAGTAATAAGTAACATCAATTCAGCAAAAACCGATTCATTTTATCAGAATAGACTGGATTGCCCTTATTACACCCGACCTGAAAATTATCGTGGAATGAAAGTGCCGCAGGTACTTCTTTCTGGACATCATGCAGAGATCAAGAAGTGGCAGGAACAACAGTCGCTGGAAAGAACTAAAAAAATCAGGGAAGATTTAATTGTATCTAATGAAGAAAATGGAAAAATAAATAAGTGAAGAGGAGACACTATTAATGAATGAAGTGGATTTGGCAGTATCGAGCCAACTGAAAATCGAGTTACCTGATTTTGCACCTGGTGATACAGTCCAGGTACATGCCAAAGTTGTTGAAGGTGATAAAGAGAGAATTCAGGTGTTCGAAGGCGTTGTAATTAAGCGAAAAGGTAAAGGCATTGATGCAACCTTTACGGTACGAAAAATATCAGAAGGTATTGGCGTGGAAAGAATTTTTCCGCTGCATTCACCGAGAATTGCTGAAATAAAAAGGTTAAGAGCAGGAAAAGTGCGTCGTGCAAAATTGTATTATCTTCGTGGTTTGCGTGGCAAGGCTGCGCGTATTGAAGAAAAAAGATAAATTGTGGCAAAGCAAAAATTTAATATTTTTATAAGCGACCGTTATCGAGAGAATTGATAGCGGTTTTTTTATTAAGGAGAATTGGATAATGAAATCTGAAAAATCAGATTCTTTATATTTTTTTAAAGATTCAACATATATTTATCAGGATGATTTTTTAAGCACTACCTGTATTGAAGAAAATAGTGTCGATTTAATAGTAACTTCTCCTCCTTACAATGTTGACATTAATTATGGCAATTACAATGATGAGCTTTCTTATAATGATTATTTAAATTTTACCAGGGACTGGTTGACTAAAGCTTTGAAATTGGTAAAACCAGATGGACGATTTTGTCTCAATATCCCATTAGACAAAAATAAAGGCGGACAGCAAAGTGTTTATGTTGATATTACCAATATTGCTAAAGAAGTTGGTTGGAAATACCATTCTACAGTGATCTGGAATGAGCAAAATATTTCCCGACGAACCGCATGGGGCTCATGGCTTCGTGCTTCTGCACCCTATGTAATTGCGCCAGTCGAAATGATTGTCATTCTTTATAAAGATAGTTGGAAAAAAACCAGTGGCAGCCAAAAATCTGACATAATAAAAGAAGAATTTATAGAGTGGACAAATGGTGTTTGGACTTTTAATGGAGAAAGCAAAAAAAGAATAGGTCATCCGGCGCCGTTTCCTGTTGAACTGCCAAGAAGGTGCATAAAACTGTTCACTTTTGTTGGCGATACTGTGCTGGATCCTTTTATGGGGAGTGGCACCACACTGATTACTGCCCATATTTTTAATCGAAAAGGAATCGGCGTTGAGATTGACGCTGATTATTGTGAACTGGCAAAAAAAAGGTTGATTTCTGAAGCAAAAATTCTTGAAGAGAGATTGTTTAAAGAAAATGGATGATTCTGTTGATTTAGTCCCGAAAACCCTCCCGAAGGTTTCTGGTGTAACTAAATATAGCGTATATAAAAAATATTTACTGCCATATATTGATATTTCTGTTTTATAAAACCTTCGGGAGGGTACTTTTTCAACAAGGTCATGGATAAAATAATACCAGTTTTTGAGTTATTCTGGATGAAAAAATTTATTGATAATCCTAATTTCTAGAATAATAATTTTATGCTGGCTCTGTGTTTCTGTGGTTCGTATAGTGACAAAATATATTTTTGAATCAAAGTTAATTAAAAGGAGTTCCAAATGTTCAAACCAACTACTTATATTAAAAGAAGAAACAAACTTAAAAAACAGCTAAAATCAGGTATCATTTTTTTCCCAGGAAATGAAGAAAGTCCGATGAATTATCCGGCAAATACATTTCATTATCGGCAGGATAGTTCTTTCCTCTATTTTTGGGGACTTGATTTTCCAGGGCTTGCAGCAGTACTCGATATTGATAACAATGAAGAAATAATTTACGGCTACGATTACACTGTTGATGATATCGTTTGGATGGGACCGCAGGAAACTTTGGCGAAAAAGGCAAAACAAGTTGGTGTTAATAAAGCAGAGCCAACTGAAAATTTGGAAGATAAAATAAAAGATGCCCTTTGCCAGGGACGAAAAGTTCATTACCTGCCTCAATACAGACATGATAATATCATCAAGATTGAGAAATTGACTGGAATACACAATTCACTGGTCAATGATTTTTCATCAAATGAATTAATAAAAGCGGTTATCGCTCAAAGGTCTATTAAATCGGATGAGGAAATCAAACAGATCGAAACAGCTCTTGACATCTCTTATGAAATGAATGCACTGGCGATGAAAAAAACCAAAGCCGACATGTATGAAAAAGAAGTTGCAGGCGCGGTAGAAGGTTTAGTCCATTCCCACGGCAGCATGGTTTCTTTTCCAATTATTTTTACCATTCACGGTGAAGTTTTGCATGGTCATTCTCACGAAAATTTAATGAAAGATGGAGACATCCTTGTTCTTGATTCAGGTGCTGAATCACCGCTGCATTATGCCAGTGATATTACCAGAACCTTTCCTGTCAGCGGCAAGTTTACTGAAATTCAAAAAGAGATTTACAATATTGTGCTGGCAGCAAATCAGGGCGCGATTGAAAAAATGCGCCCCGGGATTTCGTTTAAAGAAGTACATCTCAATGCAGCAAAAATTATTACAGAAAATTTAACACAACTCGGCTTCATGAAAGGTAATCCTGAAGATGCTGTTGCAGCAGGCGCACACGCTCTCTTTTTTCCGCACGGATTGGGTCATCAATTGGGACTCGACGTACACGACATGGAAGGGCTGGGAGAGAATTTTGTTGGTTATAATAATAAAGTCCATCGAAGCGACCAGTTTGGTTTAGCTTATTTAAGGTTTGCCAGTGCATTAGAACCGGGTCTGGTTTTAACAGTGGAGCCGGGTATTTATTTCATGCCTGAACTAATTGAACAATGGAGATCGCAGAAGAAACACGGTGATTTTATTAATTATGATAAAGTTGAAAAAATGATCGGCTTTGGCGGCATCCGGATCGAAGATGATGTTCTAGTAACTGAAGATGGATATCGGGTATTAGGTAAGCCGATTGTAAAAACTGTGGAAGAAGTTGAAGAGTGGTGTGCCGGAATAGCCACTGAAAAAAAATAATTGAAAATTGGCAGTTAACAATTCACAATTGAAATTAACAATTTATTAAAAAATAATTGTTAATGACTAATTGAGAATTGTGAATGAACATAACAATTGTTTTGGCTTAATTTAATGCCATTGGGGCATGCCCTGTGCTTCTTGTAAATGGGCGGTGGCGGTGTTGTAAAAATTATTGCGTAAAATTAGCTTGTTTTTTAATTTTAAATTTTGTATCTAATATTAGATTTTTGAGTTTATAATTATTGTATATGATAATAGGTGATAAAATGAAATTTGGGATAGTTATCGAACAAGTTGAAGACTCACATCTGCCAGCCGGTTATTACTATGCTCATATTCCTTCTCTTGGATTAACAACGCATGGTTTAGGTATTGAAGGCGCTAAAATAGCAGCCCATGATTTAATAAAATTATGGATCGCAGAAAAAAAGTCAAAAGGTGAAGTTGTAGCAGTTCCTCAAGAATCTCTTTTTTCAGTTGTGGAAGTAGAAGATGCCTTACAAACCTCGTGAAGTCCTGGCGAAATTAAAACGTGCTGGTTTTGAACAAAGACGTCAGTCAGGTTCCCATATCATTTTACGTCATTTAGATGGGAGACAAACTTATGTCGCCATGCACACTAAAGATATTCCTATTGGCACCCTTCGAACAATTTTAAAACAAGCCAATTTAACCTTTGAAGAGTTTAAAAACCTTTAACCTTCTATTCAATTATTATATTTCACCATTTACCTTACCGCTTTAGTAGAAGATAACTGCAATCATTTCAGTGCGAGAAATTTATAAGGAGTTTTCATGATGATAATTATGCAGAAGCCTTTAATTTACTTTCTAATTATTCAATTATTTTTTCCTTTCTATGTTTTTTCTCAAACCTATTATCACGACGACGCTTGCACCGATATTGTTGTCGGAAAAAGTGCATCCGTTGACAGATCAGTGATTACATCCCACACTGGCGCCTGCGCTGAATGCAGAGTACATGTTGTTCCTGCGAAGACATTTAAAAAAGGGGAAAAAGCGCCCGTTTATTACGGATTGCAAGATGTAAAAAAGCCGTTGGGAGATTATGGCGAGATTCTTGGTTATATTCCCCAGGCTGATAAAACTTTTGCTTATTGCCATACTGGCTATCCCCAGATGAATGAACATCAACTGGCGATTGGCGAAAGTACAATGAGTCAGAAAAAGGAACTGGAGGTGAATCGCAAAACCGGCAAACAGATCATGACCATTGAGCAGGCACAGTTGTTTGCTCTTCAGCGTTGCAAAACTGCTAAGGGAGCAATTCAATTGATTACTTCACTAATTGAGAAATACGGCTTTTTACCATCATGCGGACCAAATTCCGAGGCACTGTGCATTGCTGATCCCAATGAAGCATGGGTTTTAGAAGTGTTCAGCGTTGGCAAAGACTGGACGCCGGAAAGTGGAAAATTAGGCGCCATCTGGGCGGCACAGCGAGTGCCGGATGATCATATTGCAATTGTCCCAAATTGGAGCATCATTAAACAAATTGATTTGAGCGATCCTGATAATTTCAAGGCTTCAAAAAATTATAAACAAGTGGCGATAGATCACGGCTGGTTCGATCCGGACAGTAGTGAGCCGTTCATCTGGCAGAAAGTTTATTCGCCGATTCCGCGTGAATGGGCTATCAGCCGGTTCTGGCTTTTTTTCTCAACTTTTGCTCCTAATTACAAAAATTTGCCCGATAAAAAATTAAAAAACCACTATACTGGTTATGATTCTTACCACCAATATCTCGAAGATGTGTCCTTTTATCCATTTTCAGTGAAACCGGAAAAGAAGCTTTCAGTTCAGGACGTAATTGCTTTTCAACGATCGGTTTTTGAAGGAACAATTTACGATATGACGGCTGATTTCGATTGGTTCGTTCCTGACGGAAAAGGCAATATGAAAAAAAGTTCACTGGCTACACCTTTCCCGACAAAAGATATGCGAGAGCTGATTGATATTCAGTACAGGCGAATGGTTTCGCGCGGCGGTTACGGCATGGTTGCCCAGTTGCGAAGTTGGCTGCCCGATCCCATTGGCGGTATTTACTGGTTCTACCTGGACAACCAGCATGTCAGTACTTATGTTCCTATTTACGCCGGCGTTACAGATGTTCACCCAGCTTACAAAGAATATGACCCCGATAAATTCTCCGAAACATCAGCGCGATGGCTGATCGATTTTGTGGATAACCTGCTTTATTTGAAATGGCAGGAAGGAATAAAGGACGTGCGCGAAAAACGCGATCCTTTGGAACAGGGATTCTTTGATAAAATTGCAGAAGTTGATAAAAAAGCACTTGAGTTGTTCAAAAAAAGTCCTGAACTTGCAAGAAAGTTTTTGACTGAATACACAACAGACTCCATGGAAAAGGTAACCCAATTGTACAAAGAGCTGCGGGAATTGTTGATTACGAAATATACGAATAATAAACAGAGGCTGTAGGGGATTGTGTTTGATATTCGTACTGATTTAATTTTCTGCTTGACAAGAGATAAATTGTTGGTTATATTATTTATTGTTATTACAGGAGCAACTGAATTAGCAATTAGAAATTATAATCTGACATTTGGGTTACTACTTATAAATGCAAAACGATTTGGGGCAAGCTGTCCGCTTTCTTTTTGGCGGTAACTATTTTTTCTTTTAATCGTTTTGCCCTAAATTGTCTTGCCTTTTGTTGACGGCTCGCGCCTGTTTGGATTATTTCAACAATGAAAGCAACAATCTTTTATTATTACAGAATGAGGTACTTAAATGAAAACGATAACAGAATTTAAAAATGATTTGGCTAAGCATAAGCTAAGTTTAATGAAAAAATACAATGTTGAAACCATCGGTATCTTTGGTTCTTATGCTCGTGGTACAGCATCTGAAAATAGTGATCTGGATATTTTAGTCAAGTTAAAAAGACCGATTGGATTGAGTTTTGTGACACTAGCTGAAGAACTGGAATCGCTTTTACAAGTAAAGGTTGATCTTGTTTCAGTGAATGCCATAAAACCCAAAATGATGAATTATGTTAAGGAAAGTTTGATTTATGTCTAAAAGAAAATGGAAAATTCTATTGAAGAGATCCTGGAGTGCATCGACAAAATTGAAAATTATACGAAAGGTTTTGATTTTGAAAATTTTACTGCAACACCAATGGTTATCAATGCTGTTGTAAAAAATATTGAAATCATCGGCGAAGCTTCAAAACAGGTTCCTGATGAAATCAAAGAAAAGTACCAGCAACTCCCCTGGAAAGAAATGGCAGGCATTAGAAACAGAATCGTTCACGAATATTTTGGCGTGGATGTTAGTATTATATGGTTTATTATCAGCCAGGAATTAGCGCCATTAAAAAAAAAGTTAATAGCTGCTCTCAAATAATGTGGATTGAATTTGCCTGTTAATAGCAATATAAATAGTGTTACTTTTAATGAGTTCTAAAAAATGTTCCAGTTGTTTTCTTGAGGTTAACCGAATACACAACCGACTTCATGGAAAAGGTAATACAATTCTACAAAAAGCTGCGGGAATTGTTGATCACTAAATATACGAATAATAGGCAAAAGTTGTAGGGGGTAGGTTTAGTATGAAAAAGATTATTAAATTCGTAATTATTTAATTTATTGCTTGACATAGTGCATGGTGTTAGTTATATTAATCATTAAGTACAGATTATAACAATTTGAAATCTAATTGTTTATAATATTTCAGAAAAAGCGAAAATTTAAAG
>Ga0075123_10000336_pt1 | contig 24818 bp, 37 predicted proteins | sample AntAceMetag02UKX_FD_69808 | JGI IMG/M metagenome (GOLD analysis project Ga0075123, IMG submission 69808) | Saline lake microbial communities from Ace Lake, Antarctica - Antarctic Ace Lake Metagenome 02UKX | ecosystem: Environmental > Aquatic > Non-marine Saline and Alkaline > Saline | place... | reverse complement strand
GACGGTGAAGTCGTTGACCTCGACCATCGACCACCTGTTCACCGAGACGACACCTGTCTCTGAGTCGTTCGTCGGTGCGGGCCTGGTTCCGCTGCAACTGGCGAAGACATGGGGCGGAATGAAGTACGTCGCCAGCAGAGAGGAGGTCTGGTGTCCTGTTTCCGTGGTTGGGGACCAGGGCGAGTTCCAGTACCTCCTGGTCTTCTCGTTCCGGCTGGGGACGTGGACGGTGCTGACCGGCCCCGGGGACCTGAGAAGCGGGTGGGACTACATCGAAGCAATCATCCCACTCGGCAATCGCATCTTCGCCGTGTCAGGCAAGAACATCTACGAAGCCATGCTCTCGGCGGGCACCGAGGATTCGGTCAGTTGCTTCATGGTGACGAAGCCAATCCTGATTGAGCAGCAGATGGAGCAGATGGTCATCGGGGCCAACTGGATGTTCAGGTCCACCCCCGTTGACGGCAAGCTATCCATGTGGGGCGCTGAGTCGTTCGCTGACGGTGACGAGCAATACGGGACATTCACTATCCCAATTGCCCCGGAGTGGGCAGTGGACGGGCGCAAATGGGGCACTGGCAAATGGGGCGGACTCCGCACCTTCTGGACCGCTGACCGGAGTCGCACCGTCCGCATGGACTTCCTGGGCCGGTCCGGGTACTGGCGCATGGGACTGGCCTGCACCAGCCAGAACCCCATGTGGCTACGCGGGATGGAACTCCTGGTGCGCGACGGAACGTTGGTGAAGGGATGATACCTCTCTACCGACAGCCCCGGCCCACCCTCTTCACGTCAGAGCAGACCGCTGCGCTGCGTTTTGCGACTGCGCGGCCAGGAGTGTACGTCGAGGACAGCCAAGCCTTCACGGAGGCCCTGGGGCGCCAGGAGCGATACATCCAACTTGGGCGCGGCGAGTTCTACCTGTACGGCGACGTGACCGCCGCCAACGACGACGTGCTTATCCAAGGCATTGGGTTTGAGACGGTGATTCGTTTCGCGCAGGACGCTGAGTTGCTGTTCAGCGGGGACCGTCAACTAATCCGGGACCTCTGCATCGACGGAGCCGACACCGCTTTCGCGAAGACCTACTCGACGAAGGCGACGGGCGAGTTCTTCACCGCTGACAACGTGTGGTTCAAGGACAGCAAGGGAGGGCTCTCGTTGCAGGGCGACTTTGCTAGCGTTCACGCGTGCATGGTGACTGGGCACACGACTTGCGGTATCCTTGCAAGCGGGGATCGGGCGCGCATCCATCGCAACTACCTGGAAGCGTTGGCCGGTGGCTTCGGTGACATTCGGGTTGTGGGCGACAACTGCTTGGTGAACTTCAACCAGATCCCAGGCGGCGCGCCGGGGGTGTTTGATACAGGCGCGGGAAACGACACCGCCCACAACATACTTTAGGAGGCTCCCATGGCCATCACTCTTACGTGGAATCTTACGAACGGGACGACTCCCGACGCCGACCAAGTAATGAGGAACCTCGACGACATCGTGGACTACATCAACGGCGGCGATATCGTAGAGGCGAACCTGACGGACAAGTATTACCGCCAAGTGCTGACGTTCACCGCGGCCGCGCCGGCTGACGGGGTTGCCTTTGACTTCGGGATGGTCAAGTTCCCCCCCGTCTCACAGTACGCAATCACCGAGGCGCTCAGTATCGGAGTCGAGGCGATCACGGCAGCCAGCATCATCGCCAACGTCGAGATCAACGGCACGGGCATCAGCGGCACCGCCACGGCGACGACAGCGGGGACACCGGTCCCGGCCGCGTTGACGGCAACTACCCTCGCTTCTGGCGCATCGCTCAAGGTGGCGATCACGGGCGCGTTCACGGGGGTCACGAACCTCACCGTCTGCGTGTTCCTCAAGCAGATCATCAAGGGGGCCTAAGATGGCTAACCAACCATGGCAGCAGAAGAGTGCGTTCAGCGGCGGGGCGCTCCCCGGGCAGGACAACAACAGCAAGCAGCAGTTCGCGCAGCCCATGGGCCAGATGAACCAAGCGCCCAACGCACAGGCGCTCCAGGCCATGATGCCCGCGCCCGCACCGAGGGCCGCGCCACAACTCCCCCAGCCGAGGCAGGGTCGCCCGGCCTGGATGCCCCCGCCCCCGGGACCCGGACAGGGCATCCCGACCTCGATGCCGACCCCCCCGCCGCAAGTGTTGGCGAATATGCTGCAAGTCCCCGGTGGTACCCTTGCGGGTGGGGCGCAGATAGCGGCGCAACAGGGTGGCTCGTGGTCGGGTGGTAAGTGGTACCCCACGGGCGCTGATCAGTCCGTGACCGCTGTCAAGCCCGCTGGCGACGGCTACCAGGACGTACCCCAGACCGAGTTCGGGTCCAGTCTTCAGCAGCAGATACAGGACTACTTCGGCACCCCGGCAGGGATTGACCCCGAGGTGATCGAGAAGATGAAGGCCGAGGCCACGATGGGGATAGGGCAGGAATACGGGCAGCAGCAATCACAGCTTGCACAGCAGTTGGCAGCGCGTGGCCTTGGCTACGGCGGGGCGTTCCTTACTGGAGCGACGGCCCTTGCTTCTGGCGAGGCGATGGCGAAGGCGAAGGCCGTCAACGACCTCAACTACAAGGCAGAGATGGCGCGGCTCCAGGACGAGGCCCAGCGGCTCCAGGCCATGATGGGCATGTACGGTGCCGAGAGCGACAACGTTATCCAGATAAAGCTGGCCGAGATCGCCGAGAAGATAAAGCTGGCCGAGTTCAGTTGGAACCAGAGTCTCTCCAAGGCTGACTTGGTGAAGCAGATGATAGCCGAGGGCGTGTCTGCGCAGCAGATGGAAGCGTACTTGCCCGGCGTCTCCGAGTTCCTGGAAACCGGCGTTTGGCCCGCCACCCCGACAGCGGCCCCAGACGCCGCACCGGCCCCCCCGCAGCAGGCTGGTGCTTACCTGGGGCAACAGCTCAACGCAAACGGGGCGATGTGGGAGTGGGACGGGGCGTATTGGCAACCGACAGGCGAGCCGCCACCACCGCCGCCCCTGGAGGGATAGGAGGACAGTATGGCTATGTACCAGGTACAATCACAAGGCAGACCTCCCCGCAAGCGCCCGTCCTTCGGTGAGGCGTTCCGGGAGTCGTTCGGCGGCGCGCTCGGGCAAGCGCTGGTCAACATCCCCGAGCAGATCGGGGTGGACGCGGCGTCCGACGCGATCGGGAAGCGGCTCGGGCTCCACTACGGAGAGGGCGGCAAGGGATGGCGGGGCAACATGCCCGAGGGAGAGGTGTCGCGTTACGATGCGCTACAGGCTCTCCTCGTCCCGAAGGCAGAGCTGGGGATGGACCTCACCCGCGCGCAGACCGAGGAGTCGCGGGCGCGGTCGCCGCTTTACGGGGCCAGGACCGAAGGGGTGTTGCAGGACATCGGGCACAAGGAGCTCAAGTTCCCGTCCGAACTCTCGCAGGCGATGACCGCAGCAGAGAGGGACCAGCACGTCTTTGGGTTGCTCCAGGCCGACGACCCGCGCGTACGGATTGACCAAGGCGTTGCCACCTACCAGGACCCCTTGACGGGGTCAAGGCGTGCGGCTGGGCTCATTGCGCCGACGACCGTTCCTGGCCCGAGCAGGCCTGCGTGGCCCAAGCTCCGAAACGAGTTTATGAAGCGCCTCAAGGATCTCCGGGGCGTGCCCGTGCAGAAGATCCGCAACCCGGACGGCGGCGAGAGGCTGGTCTTCGCTGGCACCGACGCGGAGAACCTCAAGTACGCGGCCCAGCTTGCAGACCTCGGCCAACTCGCAGACGAACTCCAAAGCGCAGACCCGGCCAAGGCCGCTGACTTTGTTTCCAAGATGGCGCAGGGCGGTGAAGCGTTTGAGATCCAGCCGGGGCTCTCGATTTGGGATGCGCTGAAGCTCTCCAAGGGCGCAGCCCAGGGCGGCAGAGCGCGTGGCATTGCCGACGTTGGCATGGCCGGCAGGACGGAGTATAAGCCAGCGGTCAGCGCGGCATCCCCGAGAGACAGGATTGCTCGTCCCACGATGCAGGCAGGGCAGATGCGGAGCCAGGCCGTGTCGGCGGTGAAGCGGATCTCCGAAGCACGGAAGGCAATCAACGGGATCGCCGCCGCAACGTATCTAACTGACACCATGAAGGCCAACATGACGGCCCAGGCGCAGGCCGAGATGGTGGCAGCGACCACTGACGCCACCAATCTCAATACATCCCTGACAGAGATGGGCGTAGCGCCCGTTGCAATCCCCGCGGCGGTCAAGTAACCCCAGGAGTTGACGCATGGCGAGCCGAGACATCCTGGACGAACTCCTGAACCTGCGACTGCTGGCCGGGGGGCAGGGCTCCCCGCTACCCCCCATGGGTGACGGCGCACTCCCTCCGATGGACTTCGGCGCGCTCCCGGAGATGGGCACAGGTATCCTCCCAGAGATGGGGCAGGCGGCACTACCGCCCATTGATTTGTCTTCGCTGGTTCCGTCCGCGGCGGTACCCGGCGTTGGCATGGGGGCGGGTGCGGCGCTGTCCTCGCCTTCGGTGCCGTTGCCCGCCCCCGCTGAGGAGATGGGGCCGTTCCTCGAAGAACAAGCCATGGCCGACGTGGGCTCTGCGCTCCAGACTGGAGTCGAGGGGGTGCGCGGTGCGGCTGAGTGGGCAGCGGAGCGCCTTGCTCCCAGTGTTGCGTCCGATCCGGAAGCCCTGACGCGCATGGATGCTTTCTTGCAGATGTCAGAACCCCCGAAGCCTGCGCTTCCTGAGTGGGCGCGTACCGACCTCGTGACCCCCATCGTGAGCCCCGGTGTTGAAGCGGCCATGGAAGCCTACCGGAAAGTCCCCACGTCGCCGAGGGCCACGGCTGGCAAGGCGGCGGTGGAAGCGGAGAACAACCGTCGCAGAACGCTCCTCCTCGGCGGCAACCCCTACAGGTACATGGACGGCTCGGGGTGGCAGGTTGAGAGGACGACTCCAGACCCGATGGCGTGGGGGGTTCCCGCCGCCACCACTGCCGATGTTGTCTTCGACAAGGAGCCGCCGGGCCTCATGGCGCAGGCGCGGGCGCAGGCCGAAGACGCGGACACTCTCCCGTTGTTGCATCCGGAGATATCCAACACGGCATGGGCGGGAGCGGCCGCGGTGGACGGTCTCCCCCCGGCCCTGACCTACATGACGGACGTGCAGTTCCTCAAGGGCAAGCCCCACGGCCTGAGCATCCCGAAGCTCATGGACATCGCGGGCGTCGCAATCGGAGAGGACCGCAACATCATCGGGTACGGCAATTCCTATGCGCTGATGCGGCTGGCGGGGTTTGCCAAGGACCGCAAGTCGTTCTATCAGATACTCCAGATCCCCGAGGTGCAGCAATACCTGAGCGAGCACAAGGGCCAGCGGCTTGACTACGACATCGAGGACAGGTCCGCAGTCAGCGCCATCCGGTCCCAGGTCAACGGCGAACTCGCTGAACTGCCCATGGACAAACTGGAGAAGCTGTTGCTCCCCTCGTGGAAGGGCGGCTCCCCTACCGACCCCCGGCCCGAAGAACTGCTTGACGAAGAGGGACGGCTTATGACCCCGCGTGAAGCGGCGTTGGCTGGCAAGGGGCGGTTCATCGGTGCGGATATCTTCCTGAAGACCACCTCCTACCTGGACGATCCCGAGGGCGTTGCGTACGACATCGCCAACGCACCGCTGGAACTGCTCCCTCAGATCATCGGCAACGCACAGAAGCGGGGCGACGGCATGACCGCTGACCTCGCGCTGCGGCGGTACACAACCGAGTTCGTTCCCCGGAGCTTGCGGACCAGCGAGGTGATCAACAACATCCCACGGTCAGCGGGCCACATGATGCTTGGTCTGCTCCACATGACCGGGATGCCAATCTTCGGGCAGTCCCTCGCGGCGCACATCACGGGCATGGGACAAGAGAGCGAGACCTTCCGCAACATCTGGAACGTCGTCACGCCCGGGGCCTGGGACATCCAGCCTGTAGAGGGCCAGTCCGGGTTTGACACCGAGATGCGGTACATGGCCGATCTGGAGACGGGCGTTGCCAACATGGCCGAGGGGTTCAAGCAGATCCCCTACGAGTTCCAGTGGATGGCCCACAAGGCCACTGGCGGCGTCATCCCCATGGACCCCAAGAAGGCCAGGGAGATAACGCGATACTTCGGGCAGATGCCCGTGGCGCTGGCGCTCAACACGCTCATGGTCGCGCAACCGATGCTGAAGGTGGCCGGGGGTGTGCGCGGGCTCATGGTTCACCGCATGGTTGGCCTGGAGGGCGCGTTCAGGAGCGGACTGAAAGAGGGCGCCGCTCTCTACCGACAGATCGTCACCATCGACGGGATGATGGGCCGGCTCGTCAAGGGTGCCAGCAGCGCCCGCACAGTGCGTTACTCGGCAGCGGTCAAGAAGTGGCAGGAAGGTCTCAGCAAGGGCGACCCCAAGGTCATAGCCAAGGCACGAGCGCGGTTGAAGAAGTGGGATCCCAAAGAACTGGACGGCGTTGCCCGCGAACTCGTCGGGAAGCTGGACGACTTGAAGAAGGCGGTCGATGCTGATCCTGCCGCGGCCGGCGCGTCTGTCGCCGGGTTGTCCAAGGCAGAGATCGTGGACAAACTGATCCAGCATGTCCAGGACGTGACCGAGCTGGACAAGGGCTACGCAACCTCAGTGGCCGCGCTCGGGTATCTCGCAGAGGGCGCAGTGGGCGGGAAGTGGACCCGGCGCCTGTGGGACATGGCGAACAAGAAACTCGGCAAGCCTGCGGGCTTCGTGGACAACTCCACGCGGATGCTGGCCGACACCCTCAAGGGCAAGATGCCCGGGGAGATCCGCGCCCACCTTGCGAAGATCGAGCAGACCCGCCACGCACTCGAAGACTTCGGCTGGGCCGGGGAGGACACTACCCGAGCAGCGATGATGATGGCAGCGGGGGAGGGCGACGTGGGTGCGCTGGCGCACATGACCGTGGCTCAGAACCTCACGAAGCCCCAACTCGCAGAGCTGGCCCGGTTCCGCGCTGACCTCAAGTGGACCCCCAGCAAGGCGTTCGTGGACGCGGTCAACGAGGCAGCGACCGGAGTCAACCCCAAGTCAGCGGGCCAGGCAGCGTTCGACATGGTGCGGGCAGAAATCAAGGAGCGGGTTGCGTCAGGTGAGATCGCGCCCCCGGCACTCACCCCGGCAGAACTGGCGGCGGCACCGTCCATGACCAGGTACGGCCCTCAAGCCAGGACTCCAAGGGGCGCAACCATTACCGACGCCGCGCTGGACGCAACGGCCATGGACATCGCGATGGAAGCCCTCGGGGTGGACGGGCCGCGCCCGGGCGTCACCGAGTTTGCGCGCATCTACGAAGGGATCGAGCAGTCGGCCATGCTGCGGTCGCTGGGGCCGGACGGCAAGCGGCAGTTGGCCCTCTACGTCATGGGCAAGTTGAAGCCCCGGCTCGTTCGCAACAAGGCGTTCAAGAACGCGACGATCAAGTACAAGAACGCAAACACTGGCAAGATCACCGAGACTCCAGCCGGCGCCGTGGTGGACGCACTCGAAGACGTGGTGACGGACATCGGCTCACTGGCCTACGACACGGGGCTGGCAGCCGTTGACGCTGGGCTCATCAGTCTCGACGCTCTGCGGGCACACGGGTTGCAGTACGTCCATAACGTCGTCAACCAGTGGGGCATGAAGAACGTCAAGGGCAAGATCAAGCAGCTCATGCGGGAAGCGAAGAAGAACGCTGACCCGCACTCCGTCGCCATGCTCGAAGACCTCCAGCGGCAGCTCGACATGAAGAAGAGCAAGATCCCCGCCACTGAGCAGGAGTGGGCACGGCTTGCCATGGACGGCCCCGAGTTCATCGCCGCCACCTACGGAGCCTCGAAGCCCCAGGCCCTCAAGCAGCGCATGATTCTGGACTCGTTCAAGTACGGCGCTGATTCGGCTGACCCCATGATGGCCGGCGCGATGGGGCGGGACGTTCACCGCTACTTGCGGAAGGGCGGTCCCCTCGCAATGGAGGAGATGTACCGGCAGGTGTTCCACGTCCGCACCTTGGCGAAGACGTTGCAGCACATGGACGGCTGGGCCGACGACGTAGCGGGGGTGGTGCGAGACATGACGCACTCCCCGGTCATCTCCGAAGCGACCACAAAGTTCTTGCAGGAGCGCATGGGGATCGACGGGCACAAGCTCCCGACCGACCCCGGCGCACGCACCATCCAGATATCCCGGTTCCTGGACGAAGCGAAGGCCGTCTCCGCTGCGGCCCTCCCGGATGGGTTGCTCGGGATGCTTAAGGCACGGGGGTGGAAGCCCGCGTCAAAGGCACTTGAGAAGGTCGCGCCGGCCAGAGCGAAGGCGCTGGCGCTGGGCGGCAAGGACATTCTGATTCACCCGGACCAGATGGCGTTCTGGAAGTACCTGGAGCGCACCAAGAAGCAGCCCAAGACCGCATTCGGCAGGGGCGAGCAGTGGTTGGTGCGTCAGTTCAAGCAGCGCAAGATCGTCTTCGAGACTGCCCCGTTGGTGCGGGATGAGTTCAGCAACGTCTGGATCAACGGTCCCCGGGGCGGGCTCTACCCGTACTCCGACGCGTGGCGGCTGGCGTCCAAGATCGTCCAGACCGAGAGCGAGCTGCACCGCCGCTTCCGTGAGATGGGGTTGCTCGACTCGGGCCTGAGCATGGAGATCGGCGCGGGCATCTCCGACCCGGCCTACGGCATCCGCAACCGCATCTTGCGGGCGCTGGACGACCACCACGCGGGCAACCCCCTGGACGTGACCGGGCTCATGGCGCGGGCAGTGGATATCCGCAGTCGGGCAGTGAAGGCCGGCGGCGGGGTGCTGGGTGAGGCCGCAGGGCTCGTTCTGGACCCCGGCTCGACTCGGACGGGTGGTTGGCTCACTTACGAAAGAAACCTCGTTGACTCCCGCGCCAGGGTCGCACAGGCCACACTCGACACGGTGAAGGCCGCACTTGAGGAGGGGCTGGTCAACCCGGAGATAGCGGCACGGTTGGACGTGCTCGGTCGGCGCATCGGGCTCAAGGGCAAGGTCCCCAGTGCGGGAGGCCATGAGGCGTGGCTGTCAGCGTTCAACCAGCACGCCAGCAGGGGAGCGAAGCGGGCAGGGAAGCGGGCCAAGATCACAGCCAAGGCGGACGCCAGCGGCACACCCCTCCTGAAGCGGGATATCTTCGAGCCGGGATTCAAGGGACGCCAGGCCAAAGGCGAGCACATCGGGCGGCAGCTGGACGACGTGACCCGCGAGCTTCTGGACCTGGTCCCCGAAGACCGCATGACCACCATCATCGACAAGGCCCGCAAGCAGTTCGCTGACTACACGGACACGCCCGCGTGGGTGGACCACCTGAGCAAGCACATCTACGGGGTGCCGTTCATCAAGTACAGCGCACAGATGATCCCGCGGTCGGTCTCGCACTTCCTGAACAACCCACTGATGGCCGAAGCCTACATGCACATGAGCCACGCGGCCAACACGATCGCATGGAACGTGGTGGGCGGCAAAGGCAAGTGGATGGACGCGTACCAGGAGTATCAGGACCCCTGGCAGCTCTTGCTCCCGATGTTCCCGGGGGTGCCGTGGGCCACGTCCATTGACGGGCTTGAGGCGATCCGTGATATCGGCGGTCCGGACATGACCTGGTTGACTCCGGTGGGCGGTGCGGCTGGAGTGGTGGACCCGTTGCAGTCGCCCTTGTTGCAGGCGGCAATTCCGATAGCTCAGATGATTGCAGGCAAGAACCCGCGGGCAGCGTTCCCGATGGACTGGAGCGGGGTCGGCAAAGGCAAGCTCCCCGAGCCAGTTGGGCGACAGCTCACGACCCCCGGCGCACCGTTGCCCCAGCGGCTTACGGAGCTGGGCGGAAGCCTGTTGACGCAGACCTTGGGCCATGCGTTCGTGCCCCCGTTCTTGGTCCCCGGGCCGGGCGTGACGGGCACCAGCGTTTCCTCGACGCACCGTCCAGCGGTGGAGGCCCTCTTTGGGGTAGACTCACCCAACAAGCTGCGCGGCCCCGCTGCACTGATGATGCTCCGGTCGCTGGGGGTCAAGGCTGTCCCGTTCGGGGAGAAGGCAACCAACGTTCGCAGAGCGCAGAGCAGGGTCTACACCGAGCAGCGCGCAGAAGAACGCAAGCAGATGGGGGGCACCGCTCACCGTCGCAACTACTACGACGCAGCCATTGACGCATCAGGCGAAGAGGCCAAGTACGAGATCGGTCAGGTCGCTTCCCGCGTGGACGTGGGGACCAAGCGCAGGAAACAGGGCCTCGTTGCGGGGGAGGGGATTGACACGGCCCGGGATGCTGAGTTGGTAGGCAACGCCCGCAAGCAGTCCGGCGAGACCAGGAAGCGGCTCCGGGAGTTGGGGGAGGCCCTGATAGACAACACGATCAGGGGCGTCATGCAGCCCGAAGACGCGGAAGCGTTCTTCCAGCTCACGCCGATCAAGCAGCGGGAGTTCTTCAACGCGGTCAAGTTCGACGTGGCAGACCGCCGCGCCATGAACGCCCGCCGCATTCTGAGGGGCGAGGAGTCGCTGGGGACCGAGTGGGAGATCGCGCCCGCCGCCAAGGCCCTTGGGCTGTACGTTGACCCGGCTGGACCCGACCCGGCAGCCATGCGGGACGAGCCCGTGCGGCCTGACTGGATGAAGGCAGCGGGGGACAAGGGTTACTTGGACTACGCCCCGGGCGAGTACGGCGAACCCTCCCAGGCCCAGCGGTTCGAGGCGAGAGTCAAGGCCCACGAGGCCCGCTTGCAGGCGAAGCGGGGCGCGCTGGAGACCATGCCGGAGCGTTACATCGGGCATCCCAAGGAGCGGGATCCGGACGTGCTCCTGTCACCGGAGAATCAGGCGAAGCTCTACGGGGAGCGCAAGAAGGCGATCCAGGACGAGCAGAAGAAACGAGACGCAGAACTGAAAAGGTGGTTACGATGAAGGCGAAACCAGAGACGAAACCGAAGCCGAGACGCAAACCCAAACCCAAGAAGCGGGCGAAGCGACCGGGCCGTGGGAAATCCAACGTCCCCCTGGTTCCCGGGGAGAAGTACCGGCCCGCGGTCATGGAGGAGTTGGACCCGAAGCACAAGGCGAAGGTGGTCAAGTTCATCTCCGTCACCGACACGCCCACGGACCTGGACTGCGCCTGCATCCTGTGTCCCATGGCGAGCCCGCGCAGCATGGGCCGTCCGACCGGGATCTACCTGAAGTGGCACAGGGACACCACGGAATTGAACCGGGCAGTCGAGGAGGGTTTCCTGGCGCAGGACGGGGAAGGCCCACACAGAGACCCGCCGCACTTCGGCATCGGGCAGGACGGGACCGTGCTGCAATTCCTGGACCCCACGCGCAACGGCTCGGGTCAGTGCTCCAGCGTCCCCAATCTCAGCCCGTCGTTCACGATAACGATTGTGCAGCTCCAGTCGCGGGACGTGGGGCGGCGACCGTCTGCGGCCCAGGTCAAGGCAGCGGACACGCTTATCAAGCGGCTGGTGTGGTTGTACGGGACCAGGCCGACCGGGATCATCGACTCGCTGGAGTGGAAGGCGCGGCTGCTACCAGATCATCCCGCCCCGAAACAGCAACCACAGAAACAGGGTCAACCAGACCAGTAAGCCCCCGATGATTCGCATCTCTACCTCCTCGGATCGTTGTTTTCGCCCGCCTTGGGCCATCGCCGTTCCTTGCGGTAGTGCGCCAGCCGTTCCCGCCGCAGGTCCAACTCCTCAGGGCTGAAGTTCTTGGGCTTCCCGCATGTGCGCTTGGACTGCGCCAGTTTCAGGATCATCTCCGTTTGGTCAACCCCAATCCACCGGCCCCCGTCCAACAGACCGCGCAGCATCCCGTCCGAGTAGCGGATCAGCGCACCCGTCCAGTTGTCGCCCGTCAGGAGCGCCAGGACTTCGCACCGCTCCGGGAGGTGCTCATCTACCAGCTCCAGCGCGCGTGTCATGGCCCGCATTGTCGTTGAGAGTCTCAATCCTCCTCCTCCGCAACAGGGACGGAGCACCCGAACTCGGCTCCCTCCTGCGCGTGTTCGTCCAGCTCCTCGTTGTGCGTCTCCCAGCAGTCGCAATCGAAGCCGGGTTGACCGCCGCAGATCGGGCAGCGTCGTTTCCTCATATGCACCTCCCGTTGTTTGGCTCCCATCATCAGGCCCCAGCAACCACGCTGAGGCGACGGCCCCGGGGGACCGTTTCGGGTTACTTGCACATGGCCTTGATGCAGTCCTTGCAGTAGTGGCCATAGTCCCCCTCGCGCATGGCCTTGAGCGCGAGCTGTCGCAATAGCCGATGGTCCCCGGTGCCGTACCGTGCCCCACGTCCGCACATCGCCGTACCCTGGAGCCCCGCGCACCAGCCTGCTTTTGGAATATGTGTCTTGCCCACCTCTCACCTCCCGGTTATGCAGGCCCATACCTGCGCGATTACCACTAACACCAGGGCCAGGACGGCCCACGCTACGCCCGCTTGGAAGTCGGTCAAGGTGTCACCTCCAATGCTTGCGATCAGTCCAGACCATGGCGCCGAACGCAGGGGCGAACAGCGCCAGGAAGAGTAACGCGCCCACGGCTACAGGTCCAGGCCAGCGCGGGACGCCACGCACCGCGCGGCTTCCTCGAAACCCCACCACGCCAGGAGGTTCTGGTTGAACCGATCCATGGCCAACGGGTCTGCGTCGTCCCACTTGTCACCGAACAGCTCCGGGACCGACATCCCCGTGTCGTCGACCATCGCCACGAGGAGATCGTTGATGTCCTTGCTGTGGCGCCTGTAGAATTTCAAGGTGTCGGCGTAGTAGCACAGCTCCCCGACGATGCCCGACACGCACCCGCCCTGCGCCAGATCCTTCATGGCTCCCTGTGCGCCGTCGTCGTAGTCTTCCGCCTGCTCATTGATCCACTCGCATACCGCAGTTTCCAGCGCCGTTGTACCTGTCAGCATAACCTCACCTCCGGTTGTGGGCTCGGATCCATCCCGCGCCCCGAAACCCCACAACAGCCGTTGCAAGGCTTCGGGGGGCGACATGCCCCCCTGTGTCTACTGGCGCAAGCGCTGCGTTCGTGCCGTTGTTGTCACCCATTCCGCGGGCAAGGTGTCCCGTCCCTCCTTGGTTGCCGCTCTGTGTAGGCACCCCTCAAAACAGTAACACCCCCCGCCGGCTGTGTAGATTGCGTCGCCTGCTAGATCCTGGCCGCAGTCGTCGCAGGTCTCGTCACCCGGTGCCGGAATAGCGTGCCACTTCCAGAACATGATCAATTTGGTTTGCTCGTCCATCACCCCACCTCAGCAAAGAGCAGCTCATTAAGCCACTGGTTATCATCGTCCGTCACTTCCACGACCACGGGCGCCAGCGTCTCCATTGCCCGTAGCCGCGCGTTGGCCTCGCGCATCTCCGCCCGTTCCTTGCGCTTCCGTGCCTTCACCTCGGGGCAGTGCGCATCGTTGATTGCCTTGTCCCAGCGCTTCGCATCCGGGCGCTTGGCGAGCTGCGACAAGTGGAACAGGACGAAAGACCGGCCCCCCTCCGGCTTGATCACGGTCCCGCGCTGGCCCCGCTTCACCCGCGCGCCGGTCATGGTCCATCCGGTGTAGGTCGCCCACCACGGAGACGGCTGCATCCCGTTTTGCAGCGTCAGGCCGTCCAGGGCTTCGCTCAGCGCGTTTCGGGTGCGCTTGCGGTAGTTCTTCCCCGTTGCTGCGTTGCGGGGCTTGTAGGGTGCCTGGGGCTTCATGGCGTGGCCTTCTGCGCAACCAGGGCAACCAAGACCGCGCGGCGCCACTGCGCGGCGGACAGGTGCCAGTAGTCACAGTCCGTTTGGTCAACCTTGCCCAGCAACGCGGCCGTCAGTCGTTCGCGGCTGTAGTAGCGCACAAGCCGAACAGCGTACGCCAGGCCGGACGCTGATAGCGGAGTCTTGCCCACGAGCTTCATGCCGTCACCTCAACACGCGCGCCAATCCAGACCAGCGCAGCGCGCCGCGCATCGTCCAGGGCCATGGCGTCACCGTGCCCAGTCTGCCGGCGGTTGCCCGCGTCAATCACCTCCACTAAATACTCGTGCCCAGCGTAGGACAAGACCACCTTCACGCCGCGCCGAGTCTGCCGGTTGTAGCTGGCACCGTAGCTCCAGATCTCTCGCTCGTAATGCGCGTTCATGCCGTCACCTGGCCCGCACGCAGCTCAACAGCGTAGTCGCACGGAGTCGAGGCAATCGCCCAGGCCCACGCATCCCGCAGTGCGGACAGCTCCTCGCCCACGTCCCGCGGTGTGTCCGTTGTCCAAGTCTCTGATGTCTGGTAGTCGTCCATGAGTCACCTCCGGTTGTGACCAGGGATCCATTCCCGGTCATGTCTGCATCCTGCCACATAACCGGATATCTGTCAAGACTTATTTTACCTCAGAGCGAAAGAAACTTGTATCTCTCAACGATATCAACAGCTTACAAGCACAGCTTTCTCCCTCGCCATTCCCGATCCGGCCTAGTGGCACAAGTCTTGCCCACTGCAAATGACGCAGCCATGACGCACCGCGAACCCACCCCCGCGTACGCACGCGTTACTGAGCGCCAGCGCCCGCGGTACTGCGCAGGGCTGCCCGCGTACGCACGCGCAGCCAAGGAGACGCGCGCACTCACGCGCCGGATTAATCGCAGAGTATAGAACAGGGTTCAAGGTGGGGCGAGTGCGACGCGCTGCGCGGTGGGGTTGCCCGAGGCCGCGGGACGAGTGCGACGCGCTGACCGTGCGATGCGTTGCGGTGCGACGGGATGCGGCTAGAGTGGGGCCAGGGTGTTAGGTGCGACTAGGGGTTGAGAGACGAGACTAACAGACTATGACCGCAAATACGCGGGATCACAGGACACCGCGTATCCCATTCAACACAGGAGCATCACAGTGTGGCGATTCGCGACAGTCTGAGGCGGGCCTGGCTCCATGTGTGGCAGAACGCGACACCCGTGCCCTGAAGTAGGGCAAACTAGTTTACATAATGGCCCTTATCGGCCAAACGCTGAGGCGGGGTGCGTGCGCGTCGCTGTCTACCGTGGTGTGATTGTGCCCCCTGCCCCATGGTTGAAGGGGGGCACCCACGGGCGACCACCACTGAGGAGAGAAGGACCCCCTCGTAGAGAGAGATACATGCAGACACTCACCCCCCTCCGGATCACCCCACCCTCTGCGTCCCACAGCGTCGCACCCCTCAACTCATCCCGTCCCGTCCCTTGAGGCCCCCCTCCCGTCCAGGGGGTGCCGAATCCCTCACGCGCGCGTGTGTTGTTTCATGCAGTGTTCTTCATGGGAGACGGGACCAACTCGGCACCCCCTGACTCGGCACCCCGCTCTCACCGTCGCTAACAGCCCCAGAACCGTCGCGTCTCCTCGCGGACGCGCCACTGCCCCGTTTCTGACGGTAAGCCATTCTCTCCCGCTTCTACGTCGGTCGTTCTGTCGTGATTCGGCACGCTCGTCCTGGCGGCGTGGTTACTTGAGAGTCTCCTGCTTCGCGACTCTTACTTGAGAGTCTTTCGTAAGGGGGCGCGATGAGTTGCTGCTTGACACGGGATGGTCCATCATGTAAGAGTGAGTGACTGGATAGCACAACTTACCAGGAGGAGCGATGGTTTACTTGACAGTCCGGGAGGTGGCTACGGCTTTGCGTGTCCACCCGAACACGGTGCGAAAATACATCGGCAGGGGGTTGCTCAAAGCGACCAAGTTGCTCGGGTCCATTCGGATCAGCGAGCGTGATCTTGAGGCCATGATGAAGGAGGAGGAGCTATGAGTGGTCGTCCGAAGTTCATAACCGACAAGAGAGACGAAGCCTGGAAGTCAGGCAACTTGGCCCGCGTGGTCCGGTCGTTCTGCTTCGAGTGCATGGGAGGCAACGGCGCCGACGTGGCCGGGTGTACGGCTCCCGAGTGTCCGCTGTACCCGTTCCGGCTTCGTCGTAGCGTCAGCGATGGATTCAACGAGGTCTGCGAAGGGCGGGGTTGGCCTAAGCCGCGGGCCGAGCACCAGAAGGGCGTGGTTCCTAGCGGGTTGGCGAAGGAGGACAGTTCAGGACTTGAGTAGGTGGTCCATGATCCGGTCGGTGGTCTTGGCAACGCCCTCGAGTACGCCGCCCATGTGGTCCACCTTTGAGTTGGTGGCGCTGAGCTGCGTGCCGACGCCTTTGATGGTTTCCTCGAACTTGGCTTCGGAGACGAAGGGTGTTACCTCGGGGACTGGGGGTGGGGCTTCGGCTCGGGAGTCCCGTTTCCTTGAGACGACGATCTGCCACCCCTTGGCGCCGGTGCCTCCGACGAGCAGGGCTGCTGCTGCTGTGATGATGAGCGTGAGCGGGTCGGTGGCGGTGGCTACCTGTGCGATGAGTGTGAGCATGGAGTTCCTCCTTGGCCCCATCGTAGTCTGTGCTGGTGCGGTTGACAAGTGCGGGGTTCTGTGTTAGAGGTTAGTCCTTCATGACAAGGGGTCTAATCCTCCCCTTCCCACCTGACCACTCCCTGATGACTCACCTCCAGGGGAGTGGTTTGCACGATTCAGCTTGACACTTGCACGATTGTGGAGTACGTTTGCTTCCTGGATGGACCAGATGGAGGTGACGGGATGAAGATGGGACTGGACGAATTCAGCGACAATGTGGAACTGGCACACCTGGAGGATATCGTCAGCGAAGCAATCAAGGCGGGGTTGCTGATGGGTGGTCGTTGCCTTGAGTTCCGCTCCCAGGGGGTACTGGTGCGGTTCACGGCGCTCAAACTGGCTTTCATGCCGGGGCTGTCGGTAGCGCCGCCTGAGCCCGAGCCCGACCCCGACGCGGCACACCTCAAGAAGCGCCTGGCCAACGTCCGCGCGCTGGCCGAGATCCTACCCCCCGGAACCCCGATGCAGGGATTGCTGCTACGTCTGACTGAGGAGGAGTGATGAAGCTCAAGCACCGAACGGGAGCCTACAAGGAACACATCATGGACCTGGAGTACAGCTTCGATCTCGACCGGGAGGACATGCTGGAACTCCTGGCGTCATGGAACGGGGCCTGCCCTGCCGGGGAGCGCATCCCGCTGGCCGACGACTACCAGACCCACGTCGCCGCGCTCCAGGAGTACGATCTAGAGCGGAAGATGGCCCGTCCTCTGCCGGCCTTCCTCATCCCCGACGTTTTCCGGCCGACATGGACAAAGAAGGTGCCGTCCAAGAGAGGCTGGTACTGGGTAGCCAACGACGAGCGCGTTGTTTTTGGCATTACCGCCTGCGACGGGGCGGGGCGCTACGGTACTCAGGCCCTGGTGGAAGGTGCTCCGTCTACCAACGCCGTTTGGTTCTACGGCCGCGTCACCCCGCCGCCCTTTGAGGAGGAGTGATGACCCAGCACAGCATCCCACTCAACACGCACGTCGTCACCCGGCTCTCGCAGCTCCGGTGGTCCAGGGTGCGGCTGGCTCTGGAGCTGGGGGTGTCGCGGGCGATCCTGCACCGGATGATGACGGACGATGCCAAGCTCTCCGAGGTGGAGCGGCTGGCCGATGTTTTGGGCGTGAGCTGCCAGTGGTTGCTGCGCCCCAACGAGGAGGAGACGACCGATGAGCGAGAAGACTGACCTGGGCCGCGTGATTGTGCAGGTCCAGGGAGACGACCCCGACGACTGGACCGACATGACGGGGTCCACTCCCGACTTCGGCACCAGCGTCCCCAGCGCCGAGGCGTGGATGGAGAAGAACTACCAGGACGGCTGCAAGTACCGCTGGGCTCGGGTGGGGCCTGTGCTCTGCGGCGAGACGACCATGGTGCCCGTGCGGTCGCTGAAGAGGGAAGCCGACGCGCCCCTGCCGTTCCCGGAAGCCGACCCCACCGACTGACCCCGCCTTGCAGCTTTCTACCCCTGGACTAAAATAAAGTGTTGACAAGACGGGGCGACGTCTGGTAACGTCCGGCCAATGGAGGAGTCAATGGATAATCCTTTACTGAACGTGAACGAGGTAGCCAATCTGCTCAAGGTGTCGCCAACTACGGTGTGGCGGCTCGTGAAGCGGGGTGCCCTGGCCAAGGTAACGGTTCAGGGGCGGGTCAGGTTTGAGGTTGAGGCTGTCCGGCAGTTTGTCGCGGCCAACACGGTGCGCCAGGGCGGCTGAGATGAAGCGCATCGAATCCTTCCGGTGGTGGATCAACGACTACCTCACATCCACAGTGCGCCGCAGATGCTCCCTGGAGGCCCGGGGGGCCTATCTCGATATCCTGATGCTGCTCTACAGCTCACCGAGGCCCGGGTACGCCTGCGAGTCGATCAACGGGGAGCTGCGCTACCTTGACCCCGAAGAGATCCTCACCGACATCGGACAGCCAGACGGGGAGCCCCTGTGGAGTGAGCTTGCCCAGTGGGGGGCCATGGTCCGCGACGATGACGGCTGGTACAACGCTAAGGCCGTCGAGGTGGCAGAGAACGAGATCGACTTCCGAGCGAAGAAGGCAGCGGCCGGGGCCAAGGGCGGCAGAGCCAGAGCAAAGAACCTAGCAAAAGGCAAGCAGTGCTCTAGCAGTGCTGCAAGCAGTGCTCTAGCAGAGGGTGTGGCAAACGGCTACCCTCCGGATCCTGATTCAGATCCGGATCCTGATACTGAGTCAGAACCAGAGCCGAAGGACACAGACACCCCCCGTGTGTGTGCGCGCGAGGAACCAAAGCCAAGACCTCCCCTCGGAACGAACGACGCGGTCCTCTCCGTAGTCGAGGCGTGGCGGCTGGCCTGGGACTCCCCCGACTACCAGCATGGGCTCAGCGACACCATCGCGGTCAACGACGCGCTGGCGGACGGCTGGACGGTGGAGCAACTCTGCGAGAGCATGCGCGGCTGGACCAACGACGACTGGGGCAAGCGGAAGTTCCACAACTCGATACCGAAGCTCCTGGCGCACGTCCAGAAAGGCATCGACCTGGGCAAGAAGCAGACGGGACCGCTGACACTGGCTGATATCGGAAGAGGGGGGCCGAAGCCATGAGCGAATCAGGAGCCATGGGCTTGTACAACCGCCTGTGCGCGGCCTTTGGCAAGGACCCCAGCCGCGCGCAGGCCGGTGTCTATGTGGACCACCTCGCAGGCTTCGACGACGACGCGCTCAAGGCGTCCGAACCCCGCATCTTCGCCGCGTGCGACCGCTTCCCGTCCATCAGGCAGGTACGGCGCGTCCTCGACACCCGCGCGGTTGGCAGTGTCCGCAGCGGAGACGAGCCTGACCCGCGGGTGGTGGAGATGGCAGCGCGGATAGTCGAGGAGAACCCGGATAGTGAGTGGTATATGAAGTGCCTGGCCGGCGGGCGTGCGTGCACCGGGTCTGACTGTGTGGCTTGTGAGTTTGGGGAGGTGGAGTGATGAAGTGGACTAAGGAAGCCAAGGTGCGGCGCGAGATGGCGATTGATGCCGTGAAGATGGCCCGGTACAGGACGCATGGCCTTGACCTACTGTTTACCGTCGTCGATGTGTCGCTCAGGGACCTTCTCGTCGCCCTGGAACGCGTCGAACAGTTGGAGGCAGAGCTTGACCGCGAGCGATGGGTTCCAGGCTTCAAGGCAGACCAGGAAGCCGACGATGGCTGACTACGACTACATAATCACCCTACCCCTGGACCCCCGCGGCAAGGGCTCGGTTCGGGTGGGCCCTGACCATGGCTACCCAGACAGGAAGACCGGACGCTGGATGAAGGACGCGGCGACCCTCTTCGCGTTCGCTCTGCCCCCGACGCTCCTCGAGGGGCCGTACCGGGTGGATATCCTTTCGGTGAAGCAGCGGACCCAGGAGATGCGCAAGCGGTTCAAGAAGACGGGCATTGCGAAGTACGGGGAGGGGCTCCTGTGGTGCCCGCAGTTCCCCGATCAGGACAACATCCGCAAGATGGTACTCGACAGCTTGAAACGGCACCTGACAGACGACAGGGCGGTCGTGAGCGGTGAGACCACGAAGTATTACTCAGAGATTGACGGGCTGCCGAGGGTGGTGGTTCGGATTCGTAGGGAGACCCGTGACCCAGCAGTGGTTTATCGGGCGGCACTTGGAGGAGACTGACATGGCGAAGGTAACGATCGTTTTACAGGACAAGCAGGACGGCGGGGTCCACATGGACATGATAGCGGAACCGCCCCTTGATGGAGCGCTGACCCCGGCGCAGGGGCTCGGGGTGGCGACGTGCAAGGACCTGCTCCCGAAGCCCGTGGAGCCCGCAGAGCCCGAGGAGACCCATTGACCAGCAACACTTGGAGGTGAGGCATGAAGCCATGCAAACACTTGGATTACGATGAAGAGGCGTATACCGATTGCACCCTCAAGACCATGGCTCCACATTACCCCGATGTGCGCTACTGGGAGCGCGGGGAGAGGTGGACGGATGACGGACTGAACCCGAAGAAAGTCCAATTCTGCAAACTCTGCGGGCGCGTGAACGCTGTCTTCGACTGCTACGACGGAACAAGAGACTGCTACGATCCGGTGGAGTCGGCAGTTTCAGCAGCCACAGATGGAGGTGAGTCATGAGCCAGTTCGTAGCAATCGACATCGAGACAACCGGCCTGGACCAGTGCGAGGACCACATCATCGAACTGGCCGCGTTCCTGTACGACCTGGACCCGGCGACGGGCAACGTGACGGCGGAGGAGTCGTGGAGCACGGTCATCGAGCCCGGCACCGCGATCAAGCAGTTCATCTTCGACCTGACGGGGCTGAAGAGTGCTGACTTCAGGGGCGCTCCCTACATCGGGGCCGTGGCTGACGAGTTCCTGGCCTTCATTAACCCCGCCGAGACCCTCGTCACGTACAACGGCACCCGCTTCGACCTGGCTTTCCTGTCCCGCGAGCTGGGTGCGCCGTGGGATGCGTACATGGAGGCCGGGGACCACATCGACATGCTGGAGATCGTCAAGCGCCCCGAGGTGGGGAAGTCGTGGCAGCACGCCCACCCACACAAACTTGTGAACGTTCACAAACGGCTGTGCCCCGGCGTGGCCGTTGATTCCCATCGCGCCCTCGGTGACTGCCACGCTACGGCAGAGGTCCACGCGGCGATCAACAAGATCCAGCCGGGGGTCTTCGGCGCGGGGCCTGACCCGTTCCTCTCCGTCGATGAGGTCATGGAGGAGACCAGCGTCATGCGTGAGTGCCGGGACGCGGCCGAGCGGTACAAGCGGGCCGAGTTGTTGCTGAAGGAGCACTTCAAACTCCAGCACCCGGGCAAGGTCAGTACCAACGGGTTCGAGGTGACGATCAAGGAGACGAAGGGGCGCAAGCGGCTGGTCAAGGAGAACAAGCACCTGATCCCCGAGGAGTGCTACGAGGTGGGGCCGGGGTCCGTGTCCGTGTCCATCAAGGAGGAGTTGTGATGCGCGACAGGTGGGCAGAGGGTTTGCCGCATCATCCGTTCTCGGTGTCCGTGGTCCAGGCGATCAAGGACATCGACGAAAACGATGGGAACCTGTACTTCGATTTCAGGACAGGCGGCGACGGAGACAACGGAGAGACTTTGATGTTCTGGCTTGACGAATGGATCGAGCAACACGGCAAGTGCCCGTGTTGCGGAAAGGAGGCCAGCGATGACTGAGAAAGCCAAGCCTGCAACCAAGACCCCGGCCCTGACGCTGGCAGCGAAGCTCCTGGCGATTCGCAAGGAGGTGCTCTACCTCGAGAAGACCGCCAAAAGCGGCGGTAGCGGGTTCACTTATAAGTACGTCAAAGGCGTGGACGTGATCGCCGCGATCAAGCCCAAGATGGACGAGTTGGGTTTGCTGCTGATCCCGCAGATCGTCTCGTCCAAGGTCCAGGTGGTGCTGGCAAGAAGGTACGACTGGGACGCCAAAGTCGAGGCCCCCGAGAAACCGCAGTACCTCGTCGAGATGGACATGTTCATGGTCTGGGTGGATGTGGAATCCGGGGAGAAACTGGAGGTCCCGTTCTTTATTATGGCGAACATGGACGACGCGGCGAAATCCGTAGGGGCAGGGCTGACCTACGCTGAGCGGTACTTCCTCTGCAAGTTCTTCCAGGTGGAGACGGACGAACTGGATCCCGACGCGTACCAGCGCAAGAAGGGCGATGCTGCGGGGTCGAGCGGTGAGGACCTGGAAGCAGCCACGTCTGCCGGGAGGAAGGAAGCGTCGGGTCGGACCCTTGCGTCGCTCCTGTCTGTGCTTGACGGGTTGACGGCAGCCACAGCGGTCAACAACTGGGTCAAGAAGTACAAGGGACTCTTCCACAACGCGCTTCACCCGGACCACCAGAAGGAGTTGGGGGCAGCGATCGCGTCCAAGAACGGACAGATCGAAGCGGTGAAGGCAGCCAAGTCGCAGCCGTCACCGAACTACGGCCCCGCCCCCAGCGGTCCCGACGAAGAACCGCCGCATCCTGCGAATGACGGAGCGGGGCCAGTGGACAAACCCGAAGCCGACGATTTTCCCTTTTGATATCAATGGGTTAGCAACCAACCGGCGGGCGCTGTGCCTGCCGACAACGAGGAGGAGTGACATGGCGAACGTGACAGGAATCGTGATCGGCATTATCGGCAAGACCTTGACGGACGTGACCGCGGCGTTCGGTGACGGCAAGGTGACGCTTGGGGAGGTCTTCGATATCTCCTTCGGCGTGGCCGCTGGCATCGGCGGAGCCTTCCCCGGCTGGGTCAAGACGCTCTACAAGATCGACAGCAAGGTCACCACCCCCCAGCGGATCGTGGAAGGATTCGCGGCTGGCCTTCCCCTGATCCTGGACGGGTTCGGCGCGAAGGACTGCGAGATCGGGAAGGTGTAGAATGGCAGCCAAACCCAGCAAGGACGGCAGCGGCGGCGGCAAAGGCCAGCCAGGCGGTGGACGAAGCGGACGCAACACGAAGCCCTGCCCGAAGGGAGGTCAGGGCAAAGGCAAAGGCGGCGGCAAGGGAGGAGGGAAGGGTCGGTAGACGAGGCAGCCGCGCCCAGGTGGGCAAGCCGGGGTTCGAGTCCTCGGTGCGGCGCTACGCGGATGGTCCGCGATTGGAGGGAGTGATGACAGGCAATGGACCCAGTTTCGATTTCGACTTCGGCGTTACGCTTCAGTATCTCAGGCAGGGTCTCAAGCTCTGCCGCAAGGGCTGGAACGGCAAAGGGCAGTTCGTGGTGCTCATGTCAGCCCTGAGCCTGCCGCCCCACAGCAGCCAGGAGCCGGGTGCGAAGGTCAACGACCGGACCGCCAAGTTCATCGGGGAGGACACCCCGCTCGAAAGCCAGCCCTACTTCGCCTTGCAGAACGCGCAGGGCAAGTGGCAGCCGGGATGGGCGCCGTCCACGGCTGACTGCCTGGCCGAGGACTGGATGATCGCGGCGTAATCGCAACAGCCCCAGCCCGCAAGGGTGTAAGCCGGGACCGTACCCGACTGGGGCGCTGACTGGAGGTGGACGATGAGCGAGAGGATGACCGCAGAGGATGCCATGGAAATCATCGCAGACGGGGCCATGGTTCTTGGCCCGCCGTTTGACACCAACCCCATGGCACGAGCGGGCAAGGCGTTGCAAGACGAGATCGACCGGCTGCAAACCCTCGTGCGGATGGTCTGCGCTGAGGGGGCGGCTCCGTCCGGCCTGGACATCGCACATGGCCACGTTCCATCCGTCTTCGATCAGGTGCGGACCTGCAAGCGGGTCCTGGCTACGGCAGAGGCAGCGATGAAGGATCCTGAGCGAGTGGATACCTTGAACAAAAACTGGTGTTGTGTTGCTGGCCCGGAGGTGAAGCCATGAACCAGATTGACGAGATACGGAAACGCAGAAGGCGGACCCAGCCGATTCCGTGCAGCGAGCGGTTGCCGGAGGAGTCGGGTGAGTATCTCGGATGGACCCATCGTTGGGGATGGGGGGTTGTCCGGTGGAACGCGCAGGGATGGTTCCGCCACGGGGTCGCTGTTTCGGATGTCGTCTACTGGCAACCACTCCCCGCAGACCCGGAGGCCACCCCATGACCCTCGAAGACCAAATGGACCGCGCCGTAGATAGAGCCCGCGCCAAGGCCCTAGACGATCTGCTCACCGCTGGGCCGGACTGCCCAAAATGCGGCGGCGAGCTGCGTGAGACCGACAGGCTGGAGACGTGGGCCTGCGACACTTGCGAGGTGTTCATTGAGTTCACGGCCCCGGATGAGGACTGCCCGCAAGGCTCTTGGGAGTCTTGGGCTATGGAGGATGAGTGATGAAAGGCGTAATGTTCACGGCGGGTCTCATGCCGTTGGTGCTGGACGGCAGCAAGACCCAAACGCGGCGACTGATCAAAGGCATCGAGCCGGATGACAAACTATGGGGCAGCGGTCAATACATACGCGGGGAAGGTGCGTATTTCGAGGTGTCTGGAGGGCGGAAAGCGTGGGCTTCCCCCCGCTACAAGCCCGGCGACATCGTCTACATCAAAGAGCCGTGGGAAATCAGCAACGTGTTTGTTCCGGAGGTAGAGGTCTACCGAGCGCAGATCCAGTACGAGGGCGGTGCGTGCGAGCGGGTCGTGTCCGTCCCGGCAGACAGCAAGGCCAAGCTGGAAGTAGGCAAGCGCAACAAGATGTTCATGCCAGCATGGGCAGCCCGCTACTTCATCCGCATCCTCGACGTACGCGCAGAGCGGGTCCAGGATATCAGCGAGGCGGACGCGATCGCTGAGGGGATATCAGAGCACGCCACAATAAAGGGGTGGCATGTCGGCCCCGGCGGGCTGCGAGGAACAGGAACAGCGAAGGACCTGTTTGCGCTCCTATGGGACTCCATAGCCAAGCCGGGCTTTCGCTGGGCAGACTCGCCCTGGAACTGGGCCTACACCTTCGAGCTTTGCG
>Ga0075123_10000334_pt1 | contig 24836 bp, 27 predicted proteins | sample AntAceMetag02UKX_FD_69808 | JGI IMG/M metagenome (GOLD analysis project Ga0075123, IMG submission 69808) | Saline lake microbial communities from Ace Lake, Antarctica - Antarctic Ace Lake Metagenome 02UKX | ecosystem: Environmental > Aquatic > Non-marine Saline and Alkaline > Saline | place... | reverse complement strand
CCTCACTCCCCCCAGCCTTGTCATTTTATGACACAAACGATGACACACCCATGACCTGGTCTTGCCCTACACAACCATGACTGACACCCCCAAAAAAAGAAGGTGTCGGGTAGGGTTTGTTTTTACATACCGCGAGGCTTTTAAAATATAACAGTGTCGGAGGATGTGGTATTGTTGGGTGGGGCATTACCTCAGATGGTTAGAGGGGCGGATGCGGATGGCCAGCCATCCGAATAGTCAAGTCGCTGGTTCGAGTCCAGCATGCCCCGACTACCCCTTATACTCATACGTCCTAACAGGGCTTGGTACGTCATAAAGCCTGCGGTAATTTACAGCCAGGTATCGTAGAGCATCCATGATATTTGACGACCAGTTATGCAGAGGCTTAGGTTTGAAGCACGCATTAACATCATCGTACTCTCGTCTATACTCACGCATAGCCCTGACACCTAGGGTGCAATCATCTGAGTTAACCCTAAGTTTTGGGAATATGTAGCGCATTGCTTCTATGCCGTCTTCAATGCTAAGTTTGGGCGTGACTTGAAAGTGCCAGCCTGCTTTTCTCGCCAGCATAAGCCTGGACTCAGCCTGCTCCCAGGACTGGTGAGATTGCGTGATATCAAATGGACCGAAGTGCGTGCCCCATTGACACCCCCATTGCTGCCTAAGTCGCTCAGCCCATTCTAAGTAGAACTTTAAGCCCTTACCTGTATCGTGAAGCAGGGCTATGAGGTTAATATATTCTCCATCTACCTGGAATAACCAACCAGCCGTGGCGTCTGTGCCGCCCAAATCCCATACAGTATGTACAGGAAGATTGCGATTTGGCTTAACCGGAAGTATTCGACCCTCTTTATCCATATCGGACATTTCTCTTGTAAAATAACTACCCACGTTACCCACATCGAAGTCGACGTACCACTCTTGACGGACCATCTCTTCTGACATCCCCATCTTTCGTGCGGCGTCAATGTGCTCTTCAGTGATGATGCGCCTTCCTTCGTGATTGAATGTCTCCTCTACGTTTAGGTGCTCGATGTGGTATTTCGGGTTATCCTTAACGGCTTCGTAGACGTCGTATAGATGATTACGGGACCGGGGCGTACTTTGAATAATTTCTAGGCCGTCGTTCTGAATAAGGATTGGATTTAAATATTGACGCGCCAGGGGGTGATGAAGGGCGAATTCAGAATAGATGATGGAAATCGGATTGCTGCCCATCAAAGAGTCGTAGTTATTTGAACCACCTAGCACAAGTCTTGACCCATTGATGAGCCTAAGCTCCATCCTTGCTTCATTTTTGTACTCTATTAAACACTCCGGTATGGCCGACATGAAAGGTCTTCCGGTATAATCCATTCCTGACCACACCACAGACCTTGCTTGGTTTTGCTGGGGGAGAAGATAAACGTGAGTACCAACTCTTTGTAGGGCGCGGAGTAGCCACGCCTCTATACAAAATACATCTTTTCCGGCCCTTCTGTGCACAATTGCAACAACATTCTTACCATCCATAATGGCTTTGAACATCCTATGCTGATGAGGGTATGGCCTGATGCTAGGTATGGAAATGAACATTAAGCGTCCATCCAGGTGTGGTTATTGATAATTCCATAAATTGAACTGCGTGAAATGATAAACATTTCAGCCAGCTCTTTGGGGGTCTTTACCGCTTTTAACCTGCGTATCTCTATAGCGTCTTTCTTGGTTATCCTGAAACCTCTTCTGTTATTAGCCTGCTCTTTACGGGTTGCCCATCTTGTATTGGAGGGAGTGTAATCTCCGTTATTATCTATCCTGTCGAGGGTATGGCTGGGTGTAGGTTTTAGCCCTACGTCCTCTATAAAACTTTCAAAGCTATTTTTCCAGCGTTCACACATGGTAATTCCACGAGCGCCATAGTGAATATAATCTGTGGTATTTTTATTATAGCACCGACGTTTCATGCCGTCCCAAGACCCATACTCAGTAGACTTATGCATGCCGTGAGTTTGGCCAATCACCTTACTAAGGCAGCCGCACGACTTTGTTTTGTGCCACCGAATGGAGTCGTAATACTTAATGCTCTCAATACCACAATCACAAAGACACCTAACAGTTTTATTTTTATGACCACCGGTAATGTGCTTTTGACCTTTTGGGTACGAGCCAGGAATAATCTCTAGGATAATTAACTTCTCTACCCTCATACCGACAAATAATTCTTTTATTGGTTTAACTTTCTCTTTTATTGACATACACTTTCTCCGTTAGTAGTGCGGGATTAAGGGCCGAATACCCTCCCGCTTTTTTACTTCAAATAATCACTCAGTATTTTAACACATCCTTCAAGCCCAACACCTACTTCTCCAGCATACCCCAGGCTTTTCATGTGCTCAATAAAATCTAATTGCCTTTGATGGTGTGGCATCTTGCTTGGCGTTGGTTTCCACCCAGGTGGCTTTACCTCTAACCATAACCCATGATACCCACGGGAGGGATAAGCAAGAAAAATATCACTAGCTCCAACATGCATTCCCAAAGCCGTAGCAAGGCTATGCCCCGCAGCCGTACGTTTGCCCTCATTGGCAATTCTAACCACCGCACGGCGAGCCTCAGGGTACTGTAAGCCCATCCACTTGAGAACGTCACGCTGAACAGCGCTCTCGGGAAACAGACTGCTACGTCTTTTTTTTACTTTTCGCTTCACGAGCCTTGGAGTAAGCGATGGCAAGAGCCGTATCCTTTTTTTTGCCCGACTTAATCTCAGCCGATACGTTAGCAGAAAAACCTTTCTTGGTCTTCGCTTTGGCGCCAGAGATTAATGGCATTACTTACGTTCCATTTTATCAATACCTAAGTACGACTCACCGTAAGCAACACCTTCGGCACGCTTATTAGATTTACCAAGGTCTTTTTCACGGCGAACATTTTGAGCGAAGCCAGAGCGGCTCTCAGCTTTTTCCCCTGTAACTAACCCAGGAACATTGCCTGAATTATTTGGACTCATTCCGTTTTTACACTTCATCATTTTTATCTCCAAGTTCTTGAAGTTGAAAATCAAGTTCGCCAATATGACCGGTAATTAAAGTATGGTTAGCTTTTAAATTTTCCATCTCAATCTTTAGCTCATCATAACGCAGTGAAATCTTTTCCTGCTCTGCCACAAACTTTTCTCGACGTTCATTTAAATCAATCATGTAAATCCTTATTTAAGCCTTAGCGATAGCCTCAGCAATCTTAGCCAAGCAATCATCCATACCTTCCAACACCATCTCTTTTTCTTCAGAGTTTACCAGGATAGACACCCCATCTTCTTTAACTTCAGTGCTGTAACGCACGGTAACTTTACCAGATTCACAGCAAAGCTTAGTAATCATCGCAGGTAATTCTACTTTTTCAAATGACATCATCTTCTCCCTTGGTTTCTGTCTCGTCACGTTTTTCGATAGCCAACAGTACAGCTTTTTCAATCTCAACAAGACCAGCTTCAGCGTTCTCAACCTTAACATACTGATGGTCATTGATTGTGTGAATCACTACACCGTCGCGCTTGAGAACTGTGCGATAAATAGCTTCAACACAACCCGTGCCGCAATCAACATTTTTAATTAGCAACGGTAATTTTTCTTCTGTAATCATTATATTCTCCTAGTTATCGAACACGTCGTGCGCAAAGTTTACCCGATGATGATAATGTCGAAGTGGTAAATGCAGCGTAAGAGCTTAAGTAAATTGTAGTAGTAGAAGACAAGGAAAACCGTGCCGTAGGGACTGTGTAAGATATGTTTGCGCTAGACGCGGACGCCGGATTTGTGCTTGAATACCTGTTTTCAGCTCGCAATGTAACCCCTGGCAGTGTGGCTGAAAAAGCACTAATCCACAATATAGTTTGTGACATAACAGTTCCGGCTGACTTGTTAAAATGCCCTGTGCCGTACAACTCCCAATCTCCAGCCGTACATTCTACCGACGTAATATTTTTAGACGTTGCATTTGAGTTTGCAGCCAAGGCCCCGGTTGACTCAATATACTCACCTACACTACCAGCGTCGGCATTGTTGTTAGTCGTTGTTCCGATAACACCAGATGTTTGAGACAAGGTTATCGACCCATCAAACACTATATCAACCATAATTTATTCCTCTTAAGCGTCAGCCATAAGTAACAGTTTGTAGTTTGTGCCATTAATCTTGACACGCATGTAACCGGCAGACGTTCCAGCGCTAGGGTAAATGCTGTCATCACCCCTGAATCCTACCATGTCTGACGCGCTACCAATGGCCAATCCAGGGCCAGAATCACCGCTTGTAGTTCCTGTTGCTGTTTCTGCTACGGAATTAAATCCAATAGAGATTGTCCCTGTTGCACCAGCGGCATCCGAGCCCGCGTTTATTCCAAGCCACAAATTATTAGAGCCTGTCGTTACATCAATGGCGCCAGGAGCTACACTTCTACCGACTGAGTGACCGAGACCAGCATTGTTTGAACCAGTCGTCATCTCAATACCTGAGCCATTTCCCACAAGAGTATTGTTTGCCCCCGTTGCTTTTGAGCCTGAACTACCTCCAATTAGAGTGAGTCCGTTTGAGTCTGTAATTAACCTACCCGCATTAACCCCTACGCAAACAGAGTTTACGCCGGATGTTAAGGAGCTCATTGAGTTATTGCCGATTGAGACGTTACCCGTTCCTGATGTTAAATCTTGAAAAGTAGTTGAGCTAGCCAGGCAAAGGTTCGAGCCTCCCGTTGCCGCACCATTACCGGAAGAGCCTACAAAAATATTTGTAGATATATTTGCAGCGCCACGACCAAAGGGTATGGCGTTTACGATGATGTCAGCAGCAATCGCTCCTAGTGCCGTAATACTGGTTTGTAAATTAGCCCATGTAATAGCAAAGTCATCCGGTGCGCCATAAGGAGAGCGACCCAAATATAATAAATCCGTCGCAGCCATAGCGGCCGCTGGATTAGCGGTAAAGATTTGGTCAATATTTGAAGCCATTATTTTTCCTTATAACAGAACGAAGTCTTCGCCACTTAGTAACGAAAAGGATGCCCCGTCTAGCAATGTAAATGTTCCAGATACAGGAGGCGGAGTGACACCAGCTTCTTCATTGTTAATTTCAGTAAATACACTACCAAAACCAAATGAATAATTAACGTCAAACATGAAGGGCTGCTCTGGGCTAGGCATTATGTATTTCCACCCTGCCAGATTGCGATACTTACTTGGGCTGTGTCACTTTCAGTAACAACACTAACCTCTGCGCCACCCGGCAAAAGATAAGAGGCTGGATTAGCTCTTGATGTACTTAAAACAAAAGCTGCGCTGGCAGGTCCGGCTGCGGTAACACCCGTCACATCAACCCAACATGTGGTTCCTGGTTGATATACAAAAGATACAGTGTAGAAATCTGCGTCAGTAGCTAAGGTGATGCTATCCGCATTCCCGTTGGTTAACTCAGCCTTGTACATTGTTACAGTTGGCTCTGGGGCAAACGTAACACTTCCTTTGGCATCCTTGGCGAACTTAAGTGCTGAAGTCATGATAATTCCTTATATCGTTTAAATTAGTATACATAAGTTAACTACGCCAGAACATCCGGCAAGAATGCTTTAATTTTTCCAGGTGAGTCTAACAAGCTCATATCAACATTTTGAGGCATATCTCTTAGCGCGTTCTTTTTCTCTGCGATGTTATCTTGCATTACCGTATCTTTATCTTCTAGCGCGCGCTGGAAAGGAACATCTAGCTCAGTAAGCTTTTTGTTTCGTACTTTACGCAAGCAGTCGAGGTGGATTTTTTTGGCACATTCCACGTCGATATTTACACCTTTATCCAAGCGCCATGCGTTTCGGAAGTAACGGTCGGTTGGTATGTCCTCGACGCAATGAACTTCAAAATGAACACCAAGTGGCAGCGTTCTAATTAACGTTCCAATCGTGTTAGCAGGGTTGGCACAGAATTCAGGTGTTGGTGATACAATTGAAATCCCATCACCATCTCTATAAGCTATTCGTTGGTTAATCATACTTGTTCTCCAAAAAATGATGCGGACACTCTTGATGAATCTCCAGCTGCGCCAGCGCCCGTAAATGTATTTACATTAAATGCCGACGCGGTAGCTGCCACATTTCCTTGGGCTATATTGTAAGCTGTGCCACCCCCATCCCATTTATTAGTAGCGCATGCAGAATAATTCGCACTCGAAAATGCATTTGTAAAGTTAACCGTGTAATCACCCGTGCCATTATCCGTAATGCTTGCAACGTTATACGATGCGCTAATTGCCACTGTTCCCGTTCCATCAAACACAACCCATGCCTTAGCTGCGCTGGGATGGTATTGCTGAACGGACGGCGACACAAAGGTATCTGCACTTGTCGCTGCCTCCTGTCCTGCCTGCGTTGCTGCTACTGCATCCGTTACTGCGCCTATCGTATATTCATAAACGACACAGATACCAGCAAACCCGCCACCACCTTGCCTGCTAGTAGATGTAGAAACTGAGCCTCCACCGCCTCCTCCGTAGCTTACTGCATCACTACCTATTGCGTCGGAAAGGATTGGCTGAGCTCCTCCACCAAAATACGTGCTGCCACCAAACCCAGGGTTTGCATTACCGTTCCTTGTAGCTCCATTGCCCCCAGGGCCGCCATTTGTATTAACGGTACCGCTTGAGCCAGCCCCGCCTGCACCACCTCGTCCACCGGAATATGCCGAGCTTGCCGAGCCTAAACCACCACCTCCACCACCGCCTGTGCAGTGAGTGCCAAAAGTGGTATCTACGCCGTCTCCACCAGGATTGTTACCAGCCGCGCCAAGAGTTCCACTTGCGCCAATGGTTACGGTTTCCGAAGATATGGCACTAACATCAATAAATTTTGTTGAGTAACCACCACCACCACCGCCCCCAGCTGACGCTACAGACCCGCCACCAAGTGAGCCACCACCAGCACCACCACCACCAACCACTTCAACAATAACATGAGTAATTCCTGCTGGCTTAGTCCACGTGCCGCTGGAGGTAAATGTCTGTATTGACTGGAAACCACCACCTACACTGCCACCAGTTTGGTCTACCCAAGCACTTTGACCAGAACCATCCGTAGATAAAACCTGGTCGGTTGTGCCATCAGCTTGAGGCCAATTAACTGAGTCTAGAACTAAATCACCCGTGCCGTTAGGCGTTAGGTTCATGTCCCCATCAGTGTCTTCACTTGTGATTGTGTTGCCGTTAACTTTAATGTTTCCAGACTGGATGGTTCCAGGAGCAATAAGCGTGCTTGATAAGCTTAAGACGGGGTTCGTACCATCCGTGCTATCCACGTCAATCTGATTAGCTGTTCCAACTACTGTGTTAACAAGCCCGCCAGTTTCAGATAAGTCGTAGCCTACTATTTTGGTCTGGCCTGCATTCATAGCCCAGACTTGATTGGCCCCAAGAACAGGAAGAACTAAATCAATATCTGTGTCTGAGTCATTAGTGTATGTAGCAGAGAAATTATAGTGCGGCGCAAAGTCACGCGCATACATTTGGTTTTGCTGTTGGACCAAAGTCTCAATGCCAAAATCTTGATTAAGCATTGAAGGCGTGAAGTTTGTGTTGGTATAAAGGTTGGTCCGGGAGGAGTCAGTGCTACGAACTAAAGTAACAATATCATCTAGCACTCGGCCTGTAGAGAACGTAACGCGCACGGTTTCGGTAGAGCCGATAAAGGACACACTATATTCTGTGTCCGCTATAAGTTGAGTAGCATCATCCGCGTCTACTCCGGTAGCTCTCGCGTAAACAAGGACACTCGCTGCAACATCGGCAGTCCACGCTGCATTAAACACAGTTTGCAGGCTTGTGGCGACTATTTGAGTTCTTGGCTCAACATCATTTATTACTTGATTGGTTGACATAGTTTGTGTCCTTATTTATCGCCATAGAAAGCAGTGTACCATGGGGAGGGTTCTGCTTGACCTCTCTTTTCAGGAAGGTCGGTACTACCTATATACTTACCTAACAAATACCTAATTGCTAGGTTTGATGATAAAGGTATTAAGCTAGCTTCACGCCTTGCATCACCTTGGGTCCTGTCGCCTTTGTATATGTGTTGCCCTGACTTGATAACATCCCCAAAATAACCCGCAATCGGCCCAGGCCATTGATTGACATACTTTGTTCTTTCGGTTTGTAAACCAGGGGCAAAAACCCCACCGGTGGTTGTGTTTACATCTTGCAAGTAACTGGCAAACGGTCCCATTATTCCTGAATAATCCATGCCCTTGTAAACCCTATCAAACCACGAATCATCATCTGAGTAAGGCTCTTTTCCATTCACCACCCTGAGTAATGGGTCAGCCATCATGCTAAGTCCAACCGTTGAAACTAAACCTAACATCATCTCTGCCGTAGGTCTCTGCATCATGGGTATTGTGTAGTGATTAAGGGCTCCGTACGCCCAGCCATGAAACATAAATACCATGCCGGGGATTGGGTTATTTGTCCAGTATGGGCTGGTAAAAATATTTCCGTTTACAACCGTATCTTGAACGGCGCGACGAATAGACATAGCCATTTTATTTGATGCACCAGCGTCTTCCCATGCCCAGTAAGCAGATTGATATCCTCTATCTTGCTTCCAGCCTTCGGACCTCTCAAAGTTTTTAACAAAGCTCATTGAGTCATTACGCACATCAAGACCGTAATGAAGCATTTTACCATTTTGCTCTTTAGTTAAAGTGCCTTCTTGGTGTGCAAACATGGCCTGCATAACTTCTGACTGATAAGTTGAAGCCATTACTCGCTCGTTAAGGTTGGCCATGGCGTTTATTCCGTAAAGGTTTCCTGAAAGATGCGCCGCCCCCTCTGCAAGTGCTTGCATTTTATCCGTAGCCCCGCCAACCGAAACATAGGATGTGGTGTCGCTATCTACCAACTTGGCAGCATAGCCATTTCTTACGTGATTAATTCCAAGATGTGCGTTTCCTGCGTTATTTAAGAAAGCCTCACTCTCTCGGCCTTCAGTATTTCCACCAAGGGTTTTGATAAGTGGTTTTAGACCGTCCGAAAAAAAAGGCATAATACTGGACTTCATAAGAATTGAACCAAGCTCCGCTATTTGGTACACAGGAACCGCGCCTAGCTTGGCAGACGCAACCAAATTCTTCATGGCCTGGACTTTCTTTTGCCATTTGGGGTTATGCTTGGCGTACGTTCCCATGTAAATATTGTACGTGTCTTTCATAAAATCTTTTGCGTCTTGGAATTCTTTGGCAACCCTGGTTCTTTCTTTATTACCCTCTTTAGTACCCTCTTCATACTTGAACGAGCGAAGCCTTTCCTTGTGCTCCTTTTCGAGCTCAACAAGAATTCCTGTTTTGCCAATATCGCTCTTGTCTGGAAGTGCGATTCCGCTGGCAAATTCCGGGAAGGCACGTTTAAACCCAATAATCCTGCCCATAGATGCGGCGTAAGCTGATACAGACTTCGTTACATCAGGGTCTAAAAAGTTTGTTTTGTTGTATGCCTCGGAACTCACTAAGTGAGAGCGGCTTTTAAGGTGGCTCGGACTGGCGTTCATTGAGGCGTCAATATGGCCAAACACTCCCATAATTAAATCTTCTGGCGTGTTATTGGTTATTGAATTAAACACCTGGCCTGCCGTTTCTGACATATGTTCCAAACTGGAAAACGGCGCACGCAGCTTAGGTCTAACCTTAGGGTCGTGTAGCGCAAAGTCTTCAAACCCTTCGTTCTTAACAAACTTTTTATCAATTCGCCCTTCATAAAAGCCATCTTTTATGGCATTGTTTGCGTCGAGCAATTCATCTTCGGCGTTCAAAAGCGCTGATTCAGACTTCTTTAAAGCCATAGAATCTGCTTTGCTTTTTGTTTTTAACAACTCAACTTCAGCTTCTTGCTTGGAGACTTTAGCTTCATAAAAAACTTCGCTTGTTTTGTCTTTTGACTTAGATGAAGCCTTTTTAGTTTTTAATAGCTCTTTATTTGCCTTGTTAAGCGCACCAACTGAAGACTCACTTTTAGGCGTAAGTTTTTTAACCTTAGTTTTTTCTTTGCTAATTTTAGCTTCAGCAGAAGTGACGGGTTTAAGTATAGTTTCAAGCTGCGCAGCTTCAGCAGAATCAAACATCACCCTACTTTCCAAAAGAATATGATGGTCGCTATTATTTCTAAGCTCTTTTACCTGGTCATCAAGTTGTCTTTTTAACAGTTGTCTAGCTTCTTTTAGTTGGTTGCCCGTGACTTTATACAGGCTTGATTTTTTATCAATTGCCCCTGCTGCGGCAAGCCGGTCTTGAAGGGTTTTAATTCTGGCGTCTGTGTCTGTTACGGGCTGAGTAAGTGCACGCATCGTTTCATCTTGCTTTTTGTATTCGCCAACCGTTATATCCATCCACTTCTGAGGATTGTTAACCATCTCTGGAATATTATAATTTTGTGGCAAATACTTCCAAGCGGTTAATGGGTCAAGGAACGTGCCCTCTTTGCCCATGGCGGTAAACACATCCTCACCCATGCCTTTAAAGAATTTATGGATAGTTTCCGCCGCTTCGTGCGCTTCAGGATGTTTTGATTCGTAGCCCTTGGTATTTAATATACTTCTTATTTCCTGACCAAACCCTTCTTCACTTATTGTTCGGTTTTCTGTAACTGCTTGCTGAAAGTTTTTAAATGCTTTTCCAGTCTCAGTAGAGCCAGCAATTCCATTGGCTTTGTAAAATAAACCACGAACTTCTCCAGCAACGTCGCGCGCGTAATCCCTGTAATAGGTAGCGTATTCATGCGCGGTAAAGTTTCTAGCTTCACCGTCGATTGTTCTTTGAGTAATGCTCCCGGTAAATGCAGTTCTATTAAAAAATGATTGAACAGCTTTATAGGGAGAGCGGGCAGCTTGCATTACTGGAGTCCCAAGGTAATCATTACCCAGCACTCGCGTAAGCGCTGCGCCTAAAAACTTTTTACCAAATGCGCCTGAGTTAGCTGACAATTCCTCAATGTAGCCATTTGCAGCGCCAATATACATGGCGTTCTTCCCCTGACTAAGAGATACATCCATTCTCTCGCCTTCAGTCATCGTTAAACTTTCCATGGAGGCTGTAAGCCCTTCAGGTATCGAGGCCTCCATATCCTTAACAATAACGCCATCTTTTACCACTGGATTAATAACAACGCCATCCGCTGCAAAGTTAAACGCTCGACGAGTTTTCCACAATGTCCCTGCTCTTTTGGCGTGACCAAGAGCGCTCCCCGCACCAATCAAAGCTGTGCCAAAAACAAAATCCCTAAGCGAGTCTGTTGCTGCGTCCTGAACATTGCCTCCGGCTTTTCTTGCCTGAAGCATTGTGTTCCTAGCGACGGAATCCATGGCCATACCAGGGGAGATTTTAGCCATATTCATAAGTACATTTTGGCTGAGCTTTGCGTACTTTGCTCCAGCGGCCATAGGTATTACGTACGTTAATGGGTCAGTCAGAATTCCCAAGCCCCCACCTAACAAAGTTGTAAAAAGGGAACCGTTAGAAAATTTAACATCTTCAGCCATTTGTTCACGTACGCGTTGTTGGCGTGCTGTTACATCGTTTGGAGATACTGCGCTCGTAAGAAAGGGCCAGTACTTGCTGTCAAAGCCCTCTACCACTTCAGGGCTCATGGCTGTAAAACCTTCTGGGACTGGGTCATGCGTAGGGTTTTTTTTCATAAACTCGTTGTACGCATACTGCCCCGCCATTAAGCCAATATTCATTTCATTTAGATTATGACCTATTGTTTCAACAAACCCTGGTTTCTCTTGGTACGGTCGCAAGGTGGATATTTGTGGCGTGCCCTTATCCGACACAAGTAAATCACCAAGAACATCCCTATCAAAAGCCTCATTTGGGATATTGTCTTTTTTCAAAGGCGATTGCGGGTTACTTGGGGTCGTGTACTGAGCGTCACTTCCAGTCTCAGGCATTGATATTGGTAAGTTTGGCAGTGTAGGTTGGCTTGTAATTACATCATCCATCAAGTCTTGAGAGGCCTCTTGAGCGGAGTCAACTGCTTTATCAACTGGTGTCGCTTGGTTCATATCAATACTAGGTATTGTTGTAGGCTCCTGGCTCCCTTCGTTTGCATCTTCCGTTAGCGCGTTTTCTTGTGGCGCTTCAGGCTCTTGTGCCTCAGGCTGTCGCACTTCAAGCTGCTCATCTTTATTTGCAAAATCTAATGGAGGTACAGGGTCTTCTTCTGGAAGATTCTCACTGGGAACAACTACTTCACCACTGTTGTTATCATCGGGCAGTACGTTAGTTTCGCTTATATTTTGGTCGGCACTAGGTGTAGCAGATGGGGCAAAAACGTCATCATCTTCTTGCGCTGAATTGGCGTCAGCACTTGGGGTCGCTGTTCTTTTTTCATCTTCTGCGGGTGTAGCTGTGCGTGTATCTTCTGGCAGTTTTTTACCCCAGGACTCAGACCGCCTAACACGGTCCTCAAGGTTTTTATTGGTTTCGCCAGACTTTGTGGCATTCGCTGAAGACAAGTCTTTTTCAAATTTGTATTGAAATATTTGGGTAGCTTCTGCAATAGAATTAGCTTTTTGTAAACTAGCTTTAACTTTTTTAAATTCAGGAACGGTGTTTAATTCGTGAAGAATAAAATCCACTTGGTTGTCGAGGTCATCCCAGTCTTTTCCAGTACCTTTGGAAAATTTAATAAGGTTTTCTTTATCTTCGTCAAAACGGCCGCCAACCTTTCCTTTTGTAGCTGGATTACCGCCATACTGAACAAGCCCCCTACCAGGCCCTAATCCATCTCCAATTTTTTTTGAATCTTGCCGCTTGCTGGGGTCAAATGAGCCGCCAGTTTCTTTACTGATATTACCCATGATACCGGTTGCAGCAATGCGCGTAAGGCCGCCGTCAATGAGTCTGTTGTAAATGCGGTTAGCCCGAACCTCGGCCTCTTTTCTTTTAACACCCTGAGATGTTTGAGTTACACTCCTAACCATTACCCACCCCCAGGACGTGCGCGCATTGGACTTCTCATATGTGGAGCTCTAAGCATATCCATAGCTTCATCATGTTTGTTTACTAAGGATTTGTATTGAGCCCATGTTTGAGTTAAGCCATTAACAGAAAGGAAATTACCTCTAATCCACGCTGCGTCCGGCCGATATTCTGGCATGGTACGTGTCGAGCCAAAATAACTGTGTATATTACTGGGGATGCCGGTTACGTCATCTTTTACCTGAATAAGGTAAGGCCCAATAACCTCGCCACTAGTGGCAGAAACAGTTGTGTAGGGGCTGGAACGGGTTTGTATGGTGTATGGGTTAACTGTGCCATTACGCATTACCTGCTCAACTTGAATTGGCTTGCCTGCTTCATATTCATTTACGATATCTCGGTAAGGCTGTAGCTTATTAATCATAATTTGATTGGGTGCTAACTTAGTCCCTTGAGCCTCTTTAAAGGCAGTCTTAACACCCTTAAAACTCATCTCTTGGTTTATGATTGACTTAGCTTCTTTGTAATCATTTAGACTGACCCTAGGTTTTGTCTGCCAATACGAATCTAACGTACCGTTATCATAAGCTTGCTTGCCTACCTCAAATTGTTCGTCAAGTTTACTATGGATATCACTCTGAATTAATGGCGTTCCATTTTGAGGCACTCCAACTGCGGTATCTACCGGCAAATAACCAATCTCTGCTACGCCATTAATATGTGTTTCAGCGTAAGCTTTAGTGGCGTAATCGCGTGTCATTTTATCACTGGTGTCTTCATTGCCATTTGTTAACTGCATATAAGCATCAAAATGCTGGCTCATATCATTAGTAAACGCCGTTAAATCTTGGTAATTTCCACCCCCTAACCCACCTTTTTTTATCATGGTAGATTGCCTGGCTTGCGCTGTAGAGTTGTGCTTATTATTATACTGGTTTATTTTCGCCTTATTCATCTTGATGGTTTCTTCGTCTTTATTACTTACAAGGTCACGCGCTTTTGCCAGCGCTTCTTGTGGGTCTCCAGGGTACTGACCTTGCATGGCTAAAAATGTTTGTGCGGTTGCAATTGCAGTATCGGTTACTCCGGTTGTTTTAAACCCCGTTTCTGCTCGCAGTCGATTGTATTGCTCCATTGCGTTAGATGCCTGCCCTAAGTCTCCACCTAAAATCCCGTTATTAATTCCGTCAATATATTTAGGTACGGGGTGCGCCATAAAGGCAGCGGTTTCAAACTCAGCTTCATTAGTGCTTAAATCAGGGTTATTAGCTTGCTTGCCGGCTACAATTGAATCGTAAGCGGAGTTTATTTGCTCGGTAGTGGCACCATCATAAGCGCGAGCATTTCCAGAGTTAGACACTAGCGCACCAATCTTTTGACTGGCAGCGCTTTGCTTGTGGCCATGTATGGAATAATAGCTAGATAAATTATTAAATTGAGTCTCGGTTAATTCAGGGCGCATTGACTCTAACTTTTCAGGAGTCATAGTCCCTTCGCGTACCATGCTTTGTCCGCTAGATATAACAAGTTGCTCATTTCTTTTTGTGGCTGTCTCAATATGCGTAACCGCTTTCATTACATTATCTTGAACGGCCTCAGACTGCGTCCATGTAAGCCCTGGTATTTTTTTATCAGGCATTTCCGATAGGAATTTTTCAAGGGTGCCGTTAGCCTTGGCTGACAAAGCTTCGTTAATTTTTAAGCCACTTTCGTAATTCAGCGTATTTGCGATTTTTGCAGATTGAGCCTGGGTCGCTGTTATTTGATTAGACTCTAGTGAATTATCAATACTGTCGTCTATGTTCCTTTTTGCAATAGCTGCTGTCTCCATGCTTATAGGAGTTTGTTCGCGAATTGCATCTTGCATTTGATTTGATTGCTCAACTAAGTATGCAGCGTTTTTGCCTGCCGATACTTTTTTTTGACTTTCAATCATTTGGGTGTTTAGTTTATGTGTTTGAGATTGTAGTTGTTGTGCGTATTGATTTGTTAATGATGCCCGCACACTTTCCGGCGCATTTTTTAAAACGCCTTCTACGCCCTGCGCTGAAGATTGATTAAAAGAATTAATTAATCCAGGGGTTAATGTGCCTGCCTCAGATAGTTGCTCTAAATTGTTGTCGATTAACTTTTGAGACTGCAACCCTAAAATTGACGAGGATTCATTTTTATAAGCAGCGTCAAAGGCTTTTCCAGACTCACTGAAGGACGGGAGTAACTGCATGTTTGGGTTATTTTGTGCAGCGTAAGCACCATTTTTTTCAGCCATCGACACGCCGGTTTGGGTTATAACCGATGAAGCCGCCTCGCCTATTGCAGAGGGAGTTAAAGCCAAAGAAGCAAACTCTTTAGTAAAGCCAGGCACTTGCGATTCAGCTTGTGTTGCCGTGCTCTTATCAAGCGTCGGTATAGCCTGGTGAGCTGCGGGCAGCGTGCCTTGTGATGTTGGGTTTTTGCCTACTGAGTCAGCCATTATTTAGTCGCCCCTACATTTGCGCCCTTATTGCCATAGCCGAATTTAGATGCCAAAGCTGCATGTTTTTCAAATTGCCGTACGCCTGTAGATGCTGCCTCTATCATATCCTTACCTAAAGCCCGGCCAAGCTCTGTTTCAGACTTAAGAACAGACAAGCCAGAAGTAATATCCTGAGCTCTTAACTCAGCGTCATGTGCTAGCATCTTCATTCGTCGAGCTTCTTGGTCAGCTCCTTGTGTGGCTACGGACTTTTCAACATTACCAACTGCTGATTCTGTGCCTGAAGCGTTACCACGGGCAGCATTCATAACTGCTTGTGTACCGAGGTTTTGGCGAAGAGCGCGCATAGAGGCCAAAGAAGATTCTTGAAACTCATAGTTGTTAGCGGCCATATTCATTTCAATGCCAGTCTTTTCCATTGATCGACCTTGCTGGATTAACTTCTCTTTGCTTTGCTTGTCATAGATGCTAACTACCACACCGGCAGCTTGCATACTAAGAAGGAACATTGTGTAGGGGTCCATAATTAAGTCTCGATACGGTAAAAGATACCGATTAGTTTAATATCAAAAGGCTCATCATGCGTAATCGAGATTGAACCGGAATCGTTATTCCATCCTAACATAGGTGTTATTTCCATTACCCCTGACATGGGAGCGGGCGGAACCCCTGGAACCGTTTCTTCAAGCGTGTCAATTTGAATCGGCGTATCATTTATAAACCCTCCAATCGTTTCATTGAACATCGCATTTACTGCGCGTATATGACTTGGGAATGTTAATGACGAGCCCTTATATTGCAAAGCTCCTGGTACAGATATGCTTAGCGTCTCAATATGCGTTGTAATCGGGAACCCAATCGTGACTTCAGAGGCATCAACCGCTTGCCCATGCTCCGACAATACGACTTCACCGTCATTTCCCTCTTCATCGAAGCCAAAGCCATTGCCAACCGCTTTAACCATTTGCGCATTAAATCGCGATAAGCCCGTAAACGTGCTTTCATCCGCTCCAGAATAGGTGTAAGTGCAGTCGGTAAATACATCGAAACTTAACTCCTCAAGGTAGAACTTAGTGGCTAAAGGCCAAGGAGTTACTGTGCAACCTACCCCAGCGTCAGAAAAAGTTAAAGCACCGTCCTCTGCAACGGCGTCGGCATACTCAGTGTAGACTGTAATATTTAAAGTGTCAGTTGCTACACCCCAATAATACGAGCCCACTACCATCTGAGGCACTGAGGTTGGCAAAGAAGTTGTTGTCGTTATTTTAAAGGCTGTAATAACACTCAATTCAAATGTAGATGCGGTTGTAAGTGTTAAAGAGTCGGTTGTAAAGCCATCAACCAAATCACCTGTAACAGCTTCAGCAATCTCACGCTCTGTCATGAACCAGCAACGCCCACCAAATGATTCTGCCGCCCACCTGAAGTACGCATTTCCGTACGTTTGCGTTAAATCGGTTGGTGTGAACCCAGATACATTTTCCGAAATAAGCGTTTGGTAAATAACCATTTCGCCATCGTCGTTAATAATAAACATGTAGCGCGAGCCAGCGCGGTTAACATCCACGTAAGCCGCCTCATCGTGCGGGTCTCGAATCAAGTGCTCATTAGCCACTGAAGCAATATTAGATGTGTAAGCGTTGTTAAATCCATCCCAAACCATGGCATGAACATCATTACCTGCAATGACTATAATTTGGTTATCAAGCGCTCGCGGCTGAACGACGGTTGCAGCAGTTGAGTCCTGGAGAGTCATGGAGAAAGTGTTTGGCGTAACGGCCTGCTCAAACGTTAAGGGCGTTGAGTAAATCCCCGTGTTTGTATGAATTGTTAGGCTACGATAGGGAACGATAAATCTAATAACGTTAACGTTATCTGAAGATGGGTACCAGAATATAGCACTGTCATCGACAAAGGGCTCAAGGCCATCAAAACTGTTGTAATCATTAGTCACCGACAAAAACAAACCGTTTGGAAGCTTTCTTGTATTAGCAAAGATAGCCCTGTTTTGAAAGGATGAACACTTTGAAGGCCAGCCACGCTCATCACTCCATGCGGGCTCACCAAGATATGCTTGAACCCCAGGTATTGCGTCTAAACTGCTAAAGTCAGATACAATATCAACAACAATAGCTTGCGCGCTTGTGCGGGACTTAATTCGGCATATTCCACCATTTCCTGAAAACTCACCGCCCACGTCACTCTCTAAAAATATATCAATATCTGAATTAATTGTTTTATTAAAGCCTGCTTTAGCGGTCGGAGTAAAAGCAGCGGTGTCATAGCTAACTGGGGAGTTTGAAATTTCTCTATCATCAAAATCAAATACTGGGAATTTAGAAAATTCTACTGAAGCTAAAGTCCAGTTATTTTGAGTTATTAAGTTATTCGTGCCCGTGCCTGCGTCAGTAATAGTAAAGGCATTTACTTGCGCCTTAGCGTCTGCCGACGTTGCGTATATCTGAGCGGTACTTGTTGATGTAGTTCGTACAAAATAGTTTTGGTTTACTAATATCTGAGGTGTGGTGGCTGGCAGTATATCGTTAGTAGTGAATTGTCCTGGAAGAACCAACCCATCCACTACTGCGTCCGTTAGGACTATCTCGTTTGAAGCAACACTGGCAATAACATTAGGGTCGTTTGCGTCTCTTGATAAATCTTTAGGGCCTGCGTCAGGCAAAGCAAAAGCACCTGAAGCCATTCTAAAGTTTGACTCAATAATGGTGCTGTCAATCAATGGAATCATAGGCGCGGTAATGCCAGTGCTCGTCTCTGTGTGAATTAAAATGCCTTCCAGGTATATCAAGATACTTTCAGGTATAACAATAATTATGTAAACGCATTCAGCGTTATAAGTGAAAGCCTCAAACATGGCGTCTTTATAGCTTGTGATGCCAGATATTTCTGCGTCAAAGAGCGTGCCAAACCGCTTACCAATCCCACCCTGCGGATAAGTGATGCAGTTCCTAGCCGTTTTTAAGCCGTTATAATACGCATCAACCGTAATTCGGCTGTACATCAAAGGTGATAACTCGCCCTTGGAGAAAATATCTTGCGACCAAATAACCTCAGCCATTAAAATTCCTTAAACAGTAAACCCATAACCTTGGTAGTCACTAAGGTTTCTTTGGTTAAGCACAGGTATATCAACCTGGTGAAAGTTGGGTCGATTTTGAGAGTCAATTGCCATAGCTAGGCCTTGCATCTGAACTCTTTGCGTATTTAGCAATGGATAGTATTCAGCTTTTTGAGCATTTGATAGCGCTAAAGCTGTTGATATCTCATACGTAAAGTAATCAGCAAAATAAGATGGGAATAAAGAAACGTCAGGGAGAAAGATATACTCCATATATAACGCGCCTTCAAATTGCGTGTAGAGTTTTAAATCTGCGTATATATCCCATACGTAAATATTAGGCATAACCCGAATGGTTTTTAGATACCCAGCAGGAAGTGCATAAGCGGTTTTCCATTGGGGCGGTGGAGTTTCAGCAAGCTGCGATAGCTGTTGAATTTGTGTTGCAAATCGCCAATTCGACCTACTCAAGCACGACGTAATTTTCATATCGTATATTTGGTCGGCTGCTACAACTAAAGCGTCACCACCAGATAAAGAGCTGATTGGCTTATGGCCTAACTGCATTAGCGCTTGAGAAATAATTTGGACTTTTGTAAGGCTCATCGTAATACCCCCTTAGGAGTAGTGTATAGGGTATTTGTAATTTAACCAATGATTAAGTAAGCGCCCCGAAAGGCGCAAACATTTAAGCTTAGCTTGTAACTTAGAACGTTGCTGTAGAAATGGTTTTAGGGTTTGCTGTGGTGCTTATAGCTGCCACTCTTAAAACCCGGTTAGCATCACTACATACACACATAATAATGTCATCTACTTTCAGGTCATAAATAACTGACTCTGGGTTAAAGTAGTTAGCGCCTGCTACTGCTGCAACTGCATCGTCTGCTGAAGCATAAGTAAACTGAGCTGGACCGTTAGTGACTGAATCATCACTTAAGGTTAAAGCGCCAGCGTTAAACGCAAGCGTGGTACGGGAAAGTCTGTCGATATTAAAAGCCATGTTAATTCTCCTGTATGTAGGTATGGATTATGCTGAAGTATCGCAATCAATAGCCATTACACCTTTATTATCAATTACGGTAGCGCCTGCACTAAAGATACCGTTAATTAACCATGAAGTGTTTTGAGCAATATAATTGATTTCAGTTCTAAAGTTTTTACCAATACCCATACCTGTAGACATTTTATGCCAAGCAAGTACTGTGTTGATATCGCCATCTACCGGTAATCCGCCTTCAGTCATCGTTGGTACACGTACAATATTGAAGTTCAAGAAGTCAGATGCTTCACCTTTTTGAACTGCAAAGTTTGTTGTGTAACGAGAAGAGATGAATTGATCGTCATTCATCAAGCTACGGAAATTAGAACCAGACATAGCAACATATCTTTCTTCAAGCGGTACGGCGTTATCATCAAAGAACTCAAGAATCTGAGTAAATTTAGCGTAGTTGAAGTTAGTTCCGCCATTTACGATTGTTTCGCCTGGGTCAGCAGCCAATGCGTCAATACAAATTTGGTCAGAGCGTCGGCCTAAGGCTTTAGCAACTACCATTGCATTTTCCATTTTGGTGTCAAAGTTTACTGTAATTTCTTGAACTTCATCCACTGCGGTAGGGGCTGTGTATTTCTGCATGGTAGCAGATACTTTGCTGTAACCAGGGTCTTGAATCGTAACAGCCGCAAGGTAAGCAGTTGGAACCGCAATAACTTGGTCAACTTTACGGAATTCAACGGTTGCGCCAACAATATCGTGCTTGGTACGGATGGTGTCACGGAATAAATGACCGTTTGCTTGGTACTCAACTTTAACAAGACTGTCAAAGTCAATTTGTTCGACGTTGCTCAATGATTGAGACATGGTATACCCCTGTTAGTTACGTATTGAAACCGTATTCTCTAACAGGGCTTATTGGCCTAGAGTATCCCGTCAGGGGTCTAGCAAAATAAGGTGTCCTTTTAGTCAATCTTCTTTGAGATTGATAGAACTCATACCTAATTGTTCACTAGACCGCTGGTTATGTCAACTCTCTACTGCTTTAGATATCTTATCTTTAATTTCCGCGCGGTAATTTTCATCTGTTTTATAGCGGTCATAGTTTTGCTTCATTTCATTTTGAATTTCTTTGACTGTCATGCGAGCTTCAGAAACTTCATTACCCGTAGGTATTGTTGTCATGCCTTCAACCATTTTAGACCTCATCTCTTCAATTGCTTTAACATCACCGGCGGTTCTTAGGTTGGCGATTAGTGATGTGTACGTATCCTCACTAAAATTAGCCTTTGCCCAATTTTCAACAGTGTTAAGTCTGGATTCTGCGTCATCACCCAGTGCGGTTTTTTCAGCAGCGTAGTCTGTGTTGAACTCATCTAAATAAGTGCCCACTGACTCAAGCATGTTATCCATAACTGATTGAGGTACGTGATTTGATTTTGCAAACTCAGCCATTTTCTGGAAGGGCTCGTACTCTTCATCTACCCAACCTTTACCTTTACTCCAGTCGTACTTGTCTGGGGCACTACCGAGGCGCTTCTCAAGCTCTTTGAATGCTTTAGCTGTGTCCTCAGCGCTTTTATATTTCTCAGGGAGCCAATCTGGGCGGTCGCCGGTTCCTGGGGTTGCTTTATCCCACCACCAAGACGGCTCTGAAGCTGATTGTTGCTCTGGATTATCATCAATAACCTCTTCAACTGGCGCTTCATTAGAAATTAAACTCATTTATCACCCCGTAATTTAGCCTTTTCTTCAGCTTCACGTCGCAATGGATAGCTTTTAACTGCGTGAATTAATTGGCGGTAACCTTCCCGATAGCCTTCGTAGTATATGCAAGCATCTTTATAGCCCGGCCCCATCTCATGAGGGACGGCAGCCATAACTATACTTTCAGATAAATACTTTAATAATACTTTTCCAGCCTCATTGTCGAAAGCATTAAAGCATATCTTATCCAGCTCCACTGCTGGGGTTTCTTTTTTCAGCTCATCAATACTTTCTTGATACCCTTTAAAATAATCTTCTTGCCCTAAAACCTTATCCAATTTAACCCCCTGGTTGTTGTCCCTGCTCTTGTTGTTGCTGTTGCTGCTCTTCAGCTTGCTGTTGCATTTGCTGTGCTACTCGCGCCACATCTTCCGGCGAATTCAAGAAGTCAGGGTCTAGCTGCATTAAGTTTGCTAACATCCATGGGTATTTGCTTGCGTTGATATAAAGCTTAGCTTCTTCTGCGCCCATTGTGCCCTGGATGATTTGAACAAACTGCGTTATGCGCCCAATTTGCTCTTGGTTTTTAGCCAAGGCCAACGGGGATTTGTATTTAAAGCTTAACTTGGCACCTTTAATCTTAGGCTTAGGCAGTATTCCCATGGTATCTAGGATGTAAGCGCAGCGCTCAAGAAGAGGGTATAAAAATTCTTGCTGAAGCCTTGAGAACAACGGACCAATTTTATTAGCCAACTCTTTATCAGCAATCATTGATTCGGTCGCGGACATAGGTTGCTTGGAGTCACTCTGTAATGGGGACTGAGCAAACAGCAATTCCTTAACCTGCATTCTTAAATCACCCATGGTTAATTGGGCAAACTGAGGCGCGGAAGAGTCTGGCAATGGAATTAAAGGTGGCTGCCCTTGATGACTAAGCGGCGCGATAGGAATAATAGACATCGGCTGCATAACAAACGTGTGAGGGTTGAATACCGCATCACTAAACGCCATGTAAGGTTTAAAGGTGTTTAAGTTGGCTGACGCAAGCTCAATTCTAGCCAACTCATTCAGCGAGATAATCGAAGGTAAAGCGTCCATAATTGGGCCGCGTCCGAAAATATCACTGTTGGTTTTTTGAAAGCGCCAAACAATACCAGGGTTAACCTTAAAGGCCTCACTGTAAAGCTCGTCATTGTTTGCCATTACTACATACATGTACGGCTTATCTTTATTCCCAGGCATGTACATTACGCCTTCGTGAATCTTAGCTACTACGGCTGAAGAGTCATCTTTCTCATTCTGAATTAAATAAGCCGGGAGAGTAGCTTTGGGCCATCGAACTTTAATCTCGTTAATCTTGACTGCCTCCCAGTCCCGATACCAAGACTCAATACGCCCTGTCATAGCTTCTTCAATAGCAAGTTTATCCATTGGGATAGAGGTAAATAGTAATGGCTGGTCAGTTGTAAAGGAATTCACAACTAAACATGCTGTACCAACTGCTGAATCAAAATAACACTCATTAATGACAACATCGAAATTAGACTCGTGAATAAAATCAAATAGATTCCGCATGTAGTCGTCAAGAACGGTCTGAGCTTCATTTAAAGATTCCGGGTTGTTTGCTGCCCACACTCTATCCACCTGCATGTATCCCCATTGGGTCTGTGGGGGTGTCATGGCGGTATGTAGTTTAGACACGAACGTTTTAGTGGCTTCAATAGCAGTTGTATCGTAGACGCGTGCGCCTCGTTGCGTACCTTGGTTTTCTTTGCTTTGCCAAAACTTATTACGGTTAGGGATAGCGTAGAAGTAGCAAGCCTCGTGAAGTCCTGCCCACAACAAAGCATCGCTTGTAGCGCGTGCTTGGCGTTTACTGAAAATCTCTAATTCGTTACGTGTAAGCATGATTACCCCAGTTTATCGCCAGCAGTTTCAGTAGAGCCCATTAAGCCGCTGCGTTTTCTGTAGTTATTTCTTAAAGAACGGATTTGGGATTGGTGAACTTTCTTTTGCTCAGTGGCGCGTTGCTCACTTAATTCGCCTGCCTGCTTGGTGAGGTTTTCTTTTTGCTGTTGGTAAAACTGCATTTGCTCTCGTGAAGCGTACATTGCCGCTCTTTTGTCAGCAGAATGCGCGTGCGGAATGGCTTTACTGATTCCCCGCTCTGCGTCCTTTAGAGGGTGAAAGTTTTTAAACTGCTCTGAAAATTCACTCATGATGATTCCTTTATCCATATGTGGACATAAATGATTTTTTCCTCAAACTCTTGAGGGTCAACGACGCGGTCTACCATCTTCATGCGCCACGGTACATTAATGCTTTTCCTAAGTTTTCTTAATTGCGACGATATTGTTGCCATTTTCGCTATTCATCTTAGTTAAGTCATCTCGCATAGTATCAACTTCTCGCTGTAGCTCGAATGATTCATACGCTCTAATTCCAATGTTAATGGATTCCATGAGCTGCTTGAGTTCTGAGGCTGTAAAATCACCCATGCTTGCCTGCATCATTAACTGCTTGTACTGCGAGTAAGGGGTGGAGTCAGCATCAATGTGGACGCGCACGCGGTTTGTCTTCCCTACACCGTATCGTGCGGCGCCCTGTGTTTTCCATAACTCTAAATCAAAAGACTCGTCGCCTTTACCGGCCTCGCCTTCGCGCTCCCAGTTCTCTCTAGCTATCATGCAGCCAATTCTGTAGCAATCCATAAAGGTGTCGTGGGCATGCATCCATCGGTAGAATTTTCCATCTCCAATGCCTGCCGCTACACAAAACGCGCTCATGGTGCCTGAGGTGTTCATGCAATCAATAATCATCTTGCAATGCTTGGCTTCGTTGTAATCGTCGCCGCCAGCTTTTTGCGCCTTATATAATTGTGTAGAATTAACCTGCATAGTACATACTCCCCTTTGCTATCATTATATAACAAACTTAAAGGAAAACGTCCACTTATGATAAATACTCAACAGTTAAGAGATTATGTTATTACCCCAGCTTTATCCAAGCTTAACTCATATTCTAAGGCGGCTGAAGAGCTTCTTGTTTTTACGTGCGCTACGGAGTCAAATGGCGGCGAGTATATTCATCAAATTCAAGGACCAGCCTTAGGTATTTATCAATGCGAGCCAGCCACTCATACTGATATTTGGAGGAATTACATTGTCCATCACTCGCGGTATGTATCTATGCTTTCAATGAAGTTCAATGTGAATGGCGTGCCTGCGGCTGAGCGGTTAATTACTGACTTAGACTACGCAACAGCTATATGCAGGATTCATTACTTGCGCGTAAGAGAAGCGCTTCCGGATGGTCGTGACCCTGAAGCTATGTATGAGTATTACAAAAAGTACTACAACACACACTTAGGTAAAGCAACCAAAAAGAAATCGATTGATGCTTACTTAAGGGTTACGGATAAATCGCCTTATCCTGAGAAGATTGTGATGTCAAACCCTAAAGGAGACTGAAGAGACTCTCCTTCACAAACCCTACCCGACACCTTCTTTTTTTGGGGGTGTCAGTCATGGTTGTGTAGGGCAAGACCAGGTCATGGGTGTGTCATCGTTTGTGTCATAAAATGACAAGGCTGGGGGGAGTGAGG
>Ga0075123_10000329_pt1 | contig 24969 bp, 16 predicted proteins | sample AntAceMetag02UKX_FD_69808 | JGI IMG/M metagenome (GOLD analysis project Ga0075123, IMG submission 69808) | Saline lake microbial communities from Ace Lake, Antarctica - Antarctic Ace Lake Metagenome 02UKX | ecosystem: Environmental > Aquatic > Non-marine Saline and Alkaline > Saline | place... | reverse complement strand
ATACGTGCTTATAATTCCGGATACTTTCCGATAATTAAAATTGGTGAAATAAAAAAGGAAGATAAGGTGTTAATTCTTTCATTAAAGATAAAATATATAAAACAACCTGTGCCCAACAAAGATTCATAAAGCTGCCTATTTTTTTTGGTACAGATATTAAGCGAAATTATTAAAAAACAATCCTATACCACCGGATAAAAATCACTACCCACTATAAAAAATATAAAGGGTTAAAATTTTCCAAGAACTTGATTGGATTCAAACTGCTGTATAAGGTTTTGCAGACTACTACTTTAATCACTCGATCTCAAGATGTTTTTACTTTGAAATATAATTAGTTCAAAAAAAACTTTTTGAAACAACTAACAAAAATTATTTAGCAAAAAAAACGGAAAAAGAAAGTTTATTTAAGTAGTTTTCAAATAAGTGATATTTTTCTTATCTTTGAACTTTAAAAATGTCGATTTTCTACTCAAAAAGATAAGTATTATGAAAAATATCATTTTAATTTCTGCATTATTTTTCCTGTTTGCAAATACATACTCTCAAACGAAAGAAACCGAATTAAGATTCTTAAAGAATAAATTTGAGAATGGGGAAATTACTATTACAGAATATAAAGAAATGGGACAAAAATGGGAAGAGTTAATGAAAATTTATAATGGCTACCCAAAATTTCCTTATGACCCAGAAACTAACAGTATAAACTATATTTTTACAAAAGAATACCCAAACTTAACAAAAAATATAATTTATAATAGAATTAAAGAGTGGGCAGCTATTTCATTTGGCAATATCAATTCTGTTTTGCACTATGAGAATTATGAAAACGGCAAAATTATTATAAAGGGTTTTTTTGATATATTAACTTTACAGGATTATAAAGGGATTTGGGGCAAAGAGAAATCAAAAATTTCTAAAATTATTGTTTCAAATACTTATATATTTACATTAAATGAATCAAAAATAAAAATACAATTTACTAATACTAAATTTAATTTTAAATATAGTGGATATTATACAAATAATAATTATTTTCCTTCATATACAATAACAGAGGCATTATCCTGGATTTATCCAATAACAAACTCGGAAGTTATAAATTGGAAACTAAGATTATCAATTTTAAATCAAACAACAATAAAAACAAATAAAACAATTCAGGATATTAATAATTATATTGAAAATTATAAAAACGATTACTCATTCTAACATCAAAAAACAAACAGATACTGCACCCCACACTCAAAACAAAAAACCTTTGTAACTAACCAAATTACAAAGGTTTTAGTTTTAAATTCTGAGGTCTCGGGCGGATTCGAACTGCTGTAGATGGTTTTGCAGACCACCGCCTAAGCCAGCCACGAGATATTTTTGTTTATACTTTTATTAAGAAAGTTTTTATTCCTGTTGTATATTTGTTGGTAGTTTTATATAAAAAATCGGATATTTTATTAACATGATTAACTTTATCAGTTAACCCAAAACCGTGAAAAATACAATTAAAACAATAAATATTCACGGTTTAGTTGACATAAGCGTGAAAATTATGTAAATTTGCCACATGGCAAAAACCTTAAGTATATTCAAAAAGATTCATGTTCTTAGAGAACGATATTACAAAACTGCTCTAAAAAAAGAGCCACTTCTAAAACTTATAAATGAAGCAGAAGTATCGGAACAGGTGTATAACTCAAATGCAATTGAGAACAGTACACTTACTCTTGAAGAAACAGAAAAAATATTATTACAAATAGATTTAAACAGATATATTACAGAAAGAGAATTATTTGAAACAAAGAATCTGGCTCGTGTTGTTTCGTATTTGAATACCAAACCAAAAGAACAAGAATTAAATATTGAGATGATTTTGTTGTTGCATAAAATGCTTCTTTCAAATATCCGTGATGATGTTGCCGGACGATTTAGAAATAATAATGAATGGGTACGTGTTGCTAACTATATTGCCCCAGACCCAAAACATGTGATTGAAAAGATTGAAAACTTGCTTATTAAGTATAATTCAACAAGTGATAAAAATATAATAAAACGAATAGCACTTTTTCATTTGACTTTTGAAAGCATTCATCCTTTTGTTGATGGTAACGGACGTATCGGAAGAGTATTAAATAACTATATTTTAATACGAGAAGGTTATGTGCCAATAAATATAAAGTTTATTGATCGGAAATTATATTACAAGGCTTTTAATGAATTTGATAAAAAAGCAAAACCATTAATTATGGAGGAGATAGTTGGGAAAGCTTTAACAAATAGTTATTATAAAAGGCTGGCATATCTCGAAGAAAAGGAAATTATTACACTTTCTGATTATGCAAAAATAAATGGCATTTCTCATTCAAATCTAATCAACAAAGCAAAACGTCAAACTATTGAAGCCTTTCAGGAAAAAGGTATATGGAAAATAGGAAATTAGAATTATTTAATTTATTTATCTTTTGATATTTCAAAAAATACTTCCTTATTCAAACTTTAAAAGTTAATTATGAAATTCTCTCAAACAGCCAAAAAAAAGCTTTTCCAAGCATTACCTTTCTTATTCATAATAATAAGTATTTTCGTACACTCAAAAATATTGTATAAATCAAAAAACAAAAATTATGTATAAAAAAATTATTTCATTATTAACTGTTGTAACATTTTTCCTGAGTTTTGTCGGATGTGATTCTCTAAAAAAAGAAACTAAAGAAGAATCTTTAATACAAAAAAAGTGGCAACCTACGAAAAAGTTAAATTGTCAGCAGACATTTCGTTATTAAGCGAAAACGAAAAACAAATGTTACCTTACCTTTTCGAAGCAGCAAAAATTATGAATGCTGTTTATTGGAAACAAACCTTAGGTGATAAGGATGCATTTTTGAAAAAAATCGAGAATGATTTTGTGAAAAAATATGCAATAATCAATTATGGACCATGGGACAGACTTGATAACAACAAAGCTTTTGTTGATGGATATGGAGAAAAACCAAAAGGTGCAAACTTTTATCCGGCAGATATGACAGTCGAAGAATTCGAAAAATGGGTAGATGCTGATAAAGATAATCTTTATACTATTGTAAGAAGAGATGACGAAGGTAAATTAAAATCAGTTTGGTACAGCGAAGCATACAATGAAGAGTTTTCGAAAGCTGCAGAATTATTAAAAGAAGCCGCAAAATATGCTGAAGATGAAGGTTTGAAAAACTACCTGAACTTACGTGCTGATGCATTAATCACAAATGTTTATCAACCAAGCGACCTTGCATGGCTGGATATGAAAAACAATAATATTGATATAGTTATCGGACCAATAGAAAATTACGAAGATGCACTATTTGGATACAAAGCAGCTTGCGAAGCATTTATTCTTATAAAAGATAAAGAATGGAGTTCAAAGCTTTCGAAATTTGCTTCATTACTTCCTGATTTGCAAAAAGGATTACCAGTCGAACCTGAATACAAAAAAGAAATACCGGGCTCAAATGCTGATCTTAATGCATATGATGTAGTATTTTACCAGGGAGATTGTAATGCCGGAAGTAAAACTATAGCAATTAACCTTCCAAACGATCCTGAAGTTCATATTATAAAAGGAACCAGAAAATTGCAGTTAAAAAATGCAATGAAAGCTAAATTTGATAAAATTTTACTTCCAATTTCTAAAGTTGTTATAAACGAAAGTCAAAGAAAACATGTAACCTTTAATGCATTTTTCACTAATACTATGTTTCATGAAGTAGCTCATGGAATGGGAATTAAAAAAACTATCGACGGAAAAACAACAGTCCGCTTAGCACTTAAAGAACAATACTCAGCAATTGAAGAAGGTAAGGCAGATATTATGGGTTTGTATCTTGTAACTCAGCTTTTTAAAATGGGTGAATTTGACGAAGGAGATTTGATGGATAATTATGTAACATTTTTCGCAAGTATCTTTCGTTCAAGTAGATTTGGTGCTGCAAGTTCTCATGGAAAAGCTAATATGATGAGATTTAATTATTTTTTAGAAAAAGAAGCTTTTACTAGAAATAATGAAGGAATTTATACAATTAACTTTGAAAAAATGCACCAAGCTGTAATAAGCTTAATGCAAAAAATTCTTATTATTCAGGGTGATGGAAATTATGATGAAGCTAAAAAATGGGTTAAAGAAAAAGGTGTTGTTATAACTCAACTGCAAAATGACCTTGATAATATAAATGAATCAAACATTCCTGTTGATATTATTTTTGAGCAAGGACCTGAAATGCTCGGTTTATAGAATTTTGTTTAACTCAAAAATTAGTAATCGATATTAGGAGTCTAAAATCCTCCAGATTTTAAAAATCTGGAGGATTTATATTTTTAAATCTTACTTATGCCAATTGAATTTGGATGCTCAGTTGAATTTAACTGCAAAATTTCCGAAGTGTTCGCCGTTCGCTACCGAACAATTTTTGTTTGAAACCGAACAAATTTCCAGAAATAATTTTTAAGCATACTTCTTAATTGTGTGATTTTAAGTCATATATTTTTATGGCACGATTTTAGAAAATTAATATTTATGGTTAAATATATTTCAGTGAAGTTCTTTTCTGTTTATTTTGTTGGTTGAAATAGGAAAAGTTCAATAGCGTAATTTAATTTGCAAAATCCTGAAAGCATAACAAATTTATGATTTTCGGGATTTTGTTTATTATTTTTGTAAACAAATTAATTATAAATCGACCCAAAATAGAGGTCATAAAACAAAATTGAAATGAAAAAACTTTTATTTGTATTGATAACATTTTTTGTTATTGGAATTAATTCTTATGGTTTTAATCCACCTGACGAAGGGATGTGGTTGCCAATGTTTGTTGAGCGACTAAACTATACTGACATGGAGAAAATGGGTTTGCAACTTACTGCTGAAGAAATATACAGCATCAACAACTCAAGTCTTAAAGATGCTATTGTTGGTTTATCCGGTGGAGGTGCACAAAGATTTTTCTGTACAGGAGAAATCGTTTCCGACCAAGGACTGTTATTCACCAATCACCACTGTGGTTTTAGTTATATTCAAAAACACAGTACTGTAGAACATAATTATTTAACCAATGGTTTTTGGGCTGAAAACCATGATGAAGAATTGCCAAATGAAAATATGTCAGCTTCATTTCTTATCAGAATGGAAAATCTTACCGACAGTATCATACCCTTTTTATCAGATACAATGTCAGAAGCTGATAGATCTGAAATAGTTGGAAAACTTAAAGGTAAATATGAAAAAATTGCTTCGGAAGATGGAAAATACAATGCAGTTGTAAAAAGCTTTTTTGCCGGAAATGAATATTATATGTTTGTTTACTGTACTTATGATGATGTTCGTTTTGTAGGAGCTCCTCCTTCATCTGTTGGAAAATACGGTGGAGATACCGACAACTGGATGTGGCCACGTCATACAGGTGATTTTTCAATTTTCAGAGTTTATTCTGCACCGGATGGCTCATCTGCAAAATATTCAAAAGAAAATATTCCCTTAAAACCAAAACACCATTTACCTGTTTCTATTGCCGGTTTTGAAAAAGATGACTTTGCCATGATTTGGGGATATCCTGGTGGAACAGAAAGATTTCTTACTTCTTCGGGAATTGAGTTTAAACTGAATAATTTTTATCCTTTCCTTATTGATATTTTTGGAACTCAACTTGAAATTTGGAAAGAAGATATGGATGTTGATAAAAAAGTTAAAATTCAATATGCTTCCAAATATGCTGGAATTGCTAATGCCTGGAAATTTTTTATCGGACAATCAAGAGGCTTAAAGAAACTCAAAGTTTTTGATAAAAAAACAGTTATTGAAAACAATTTTACAAAATGGGTTGATGCTGATACTGACAGAAAAGCTAAATATGGAAATGCTCTGAATGATATTAACGAAGGATACAAACAAATGGCTGAGAATTTCAAACCATTGATATATACAAATTTTGCCATTAATGGCTCCGAAATTTTATCTTATACTCGTCAATTTAATGGTTTATTAGGTCTTCTTGAAGATAAAAAAGAAAATGAAGAAGCAATAAATAAAGCTATTGCAAAATTAAAAGCAGGTACAGAAGGACATTTTAAAAATTATAATGAACCAACTGAAATGAAAGTAATGGCTGCAATGCTTGAACTTTATTGTAAAAATATTTCTGTTGAAATGCAACCGGAATACCTCAAAAAAATGATTGCAAAATTTAAAGGTAATTATATAGATTTAGCTAAATATGTTTTTGAAAAATCAGTTCTTTCTGATACGACTGTTGTTAACGAATTTCTTGATAATCCCAAATATAAAAAGCTTAAAAAAGATCCTGCAATGATTTTATCAAAAGAATTATTTGCTACTTTAATGCAATTTGGTGGAAGCTATGGTGCAAGTCAAACTCAGGTTTCTTCAGGTAATCGATTGTTTGTTGCCGGTTTAAGAGAAATGAATCCGGACAAAGTTTATTATCCTGAAGCAAATTCAACAATGCGCTTGTCTTATGGTTCGGTTCAGGATTATTATCCTGCTGATGCTGTTCATTATGATTACGTTACAACCATTGATGGTGTGATGGAAAAAGAAGATCCTGAAAACGATGAATTCATAGTTGAGAAAAAACTAAAAGAACTTTATCAAAAGAAAGATTATGGTCCATATGCCAAAGATGGAAAATTGGTAACTTGCTTCCTTACTACAAACGATATTACAGGTGGAAATTCAGGAAGCCCTGTTATTAACGCTAATGGCGAATTAATCGGACTTGCTTTTGATGGAAACTGGGAAGCTATGAGTGGGGATATTGCTTTTGAGCCAGAACTTCAAAGGACTATATGTGTTGATATTAGATATGTGCTTTTTATTATCGACAAATATGCCGGAGCTCAAAATCTTATTAATGAGCTAACTATTGTTAAAGAAAAACACTCGAAATTAAAAGCAGAAGAAACAAAAACAGAAGAAATAAAAGTTGAAACTTCTGAACTTGTTGAAGTAGAATAATATTATTTTTTTTCATAATCTCTTTGAGGTCATTTAGAAATATTTATAATCTTTCTAAATGACCTTTTTTTTTGGAAAAAATGAATATAGTTTCTATTTTTGTTTGCATTAGTAACTAAAATTAGACAAAAACTAAAATATTATGAAAAAATTTTTAAGCTTATTTATTGTGCTAATGATTAGCATAACTCTTTTCAGTCAAACATATCTTTCTGAAGATTTTAGTAGTGGACAAGTTCCTCCTGACGGTTGGATTGCATTACCAATGGGATCAGGTTGGTCTTCCGGTAATACAGCAAATGCAGGCGGATCATCTCCTGAAGCCCGTTTCGAAGGATTTAATTCTACTAGTACTGCAAGATTAATCTCCCCAGTTATTGACCTTAGCTCTGTTGATACAGTAATTTTACTTTTTAAACATTATTACGATGATAATTCTGGCTCTGGTCCTGCTGTTGGTGTTGCAACAAAAGGCGTTACAGGATGGCAATCTGTTTGGGAAATCTCTCCAAACTCAAATCAGGGGCCTGAAGAAATTCAAATAATTATTGCCGATGAAAATGTAGGTACTAATCAATTTAGATTTTGTTTTTATGTTACCGGAGATTTAGGAAATATTAATAATTGGTATATTGATGATGTTGTATTGTTTAATCCACCAAATCTTGATGGTCAAATGTCAAATATAATGATTCCGAGTCCTGTTTCCGGTCCGGAAGAGGTTATAGGAGTAGTAAAAAATTTAGGAGCAACTACTATTAACGAAGTAAGTGTTTCCTGGCAATCTTATGCTGGAATGGTATATGATTCTACTTTTACAGGACTGTCTTTAGAGCTTCTTGATGGATTTGAGTTCAATTTTGGCCAAATGTGGGTATCTCCTTTCGGATCTCATGATGTTACAATGTGGATTAATAGTGTAAATGGAATATCAGATGATAATCAAGAGAATGATACATTAACAAAAACCATTGAACGAATAGCGTATTCGATACCACAAAAACCCTGTTTTGAAGAATTCACAAGTTCAACTTGTGGACCATGTACCAGTTTTAATAATTCCTTTGTACCATGGTGTCAAACTCACCAAGATGAAATTACACTGGTAAAATATCAAATGAACTGGCCTGGTTCAGGCGATATATATTATACTGCCGAAGGTGGTGTTAGAAAAAACTATTATGGGGTTTCTTATGTGCCCGACTTATACTGTAACGGCTCGCAAGTAGCTACAAATACATCAGCAGTACAATCAGCATTTAACAATGCAAGTGAGTTAACATCAAATATTCTTATTGCATCATCTTTTGAGATAAACGGAACTAATATTGATATATCAACTAATATTTTACCTTTTCAAACTTACGGAACCAAAAGAATTTTTACTATTGTTTTAGAAAAGATTACAACAGGTAATGTTGGTTCTAATGGCGAAACCGAATTCCATCACGTAATGATGAAAATGTTTCCTGATGCCGGTGGTGCCAGTGTGAATCTTGAAAATGAAAATCCGATTGAATTAACTTATAATTATGACCTTTCCTCAACAAATGTTGAAGAATATGATGATCTTCTGGTAGCTGTAATAATTCAGGATTATTCATCTAAAGAAATGTTGCAAACTGATTATGGTTTTGATGGAATCATATATTCTTCAGAGGCAAGATTAAGTGAAATTACTCTTGACGGAGTACCACTTGAAGGTTTTGATCCCGATATTTATCAATACGATGTAATACTTCCATTGGGAGTTGTTGTTGAACCTGTTATCCAGGTTGAAACTATGGATGATAGTGCACTAACTATTATAAATCAGGCGTTTCAATTACCGGGAACTGCAAATATCATTGTGTATGCCGAGGATTTAATTACAACTAAAACCTATTTGATCAATTATACAGGCTTTGCCGGAACGGAACAACAACCAATACCTCTTATTAATTTATTTCCAAATCCTGTTAAAGACCAACTTTATATTACAGGTATTAAAAATGCACAACTTGCAATTTATACTGTTGAAGGTAAATTGATGCTAAGACAAGATAATTATTCAGGAAATGCTGTGGATATTTCTAATCTAACTCGTGGAGTTTACATCCTGAATGTATTAACAGAAGATTTTGTAATTGTCAGGAAAAAGTTTATCATTCTGTAAACAAGATTATTTCTTATATGAATTAAAAAAGTTGAGATACGCTTATGTGTGTCTCAACTTTTTTTGTTTATTAAAGCTTCTGTAATATTCCAAAAACTTTTCGCAACATTCCAAGTTTTCTTTTATAAGGAGGATAACGCAATGGCAAGTCGAACCAGGTCGCTTTTTTAAGTACACTTTTTTCGTGAGTAAAACATTTGAAACTATATTTGCCATGATAATTTCCAATTCCGCTGTTTCCAACTCCACCGAAAGGCATATTAAGATTTACAAAATGCGAAACAGTTTCGTTTACACAAAAACCACCAGAAGATGTATTTTCAATAAGCTGTTTAACTTGCTTTTTATTATGACTGAAAATATACATCGCCAATGGTTTAGGATGTTTATTTATTTCGTTGATAACATCTTCAAAATTATTAAAAGTAAGCAAAGGCAATATCGGTCCGAAAATTTCATCTTCCATAACTTTATCTTCCCAGCTTACATTTGTCAAAACACTTGGAGCAATGTACAGCTCATCTTTGCTGGTTTCTCCTCCAATAATTAATTTATCCGGGTTTATCATCTCTGACAAACGATTAAAATTTCTTTCATTAATAATCCGTGGAAAGTCTTCTGATCTTTTTGGATTATCACCATAAAGATTAATGATTGCTTGTTTAAGGTGTTCAATAAACTGCTTTTTTACATTTTCATGAATATATATATAGTCGGGAGCAATGCAGGTTTGTCCTGCATTAAGAAATTTTCCCCAGGCAATTCTTTTTGCCGCAAGTTTAAGTTTTGCAGTTTCGTCAACAATACACGGACTTTTTCCTCCTAATTCCAAAGTAATTGGAGTAAGATTATTTGCAGCAGCCTTCATAACAACTTTGCCAACAGCAACGCTTCCTGTAAAAAATATTTTATTAAATTTCTGTTTAAGTAATAAAGTTGTTTCTTCTACCCCACCCTCAACAACAGAAATATATTCTTTTTTAAAGTTGCCCAAAATAATTTCATTCATAAACTTACTTGTGTTTGGAGTTAATTCTGAGGGTTTAATAACAATTGTATTTCCGCCACTAATAGCTCCAATCATTGGACCAATCAATAACTGAAAAGGATAATTCCATGGTGAAATAATTAGACAAACACCATAAGGATCGAAATGAATACTATCGCTGCTTGGAAAATTTGCAAGGCTTGCTCTTATATGTTTTGGTCTTGCCCATTTTTTAAGATGTTTGATTGTATGAGAAATATCAAGTAAAACCATTCCAATTTCTGTGGCAAAACTTTCAAATTCACATTTTTTGAAATCAGCAAAAAGTGCCCCGGAAATAGCTTTTTCATTTTCTTTAATCAGCTCTTTTAATATTTTTAATTGCCTGATTCTGAAAGAAACAGGTCTTGTAACTCCTGTTTTAAAATATTCGCTTTGTTTTTGGATTATTTCTTCTATTGATGATTTTATTTTCATTTTATGAGAGTAGATGATTTTATAAATTTTCACAAAAATACTCCAAATTACCAAACTTAAGGCATCTTCATCTTAAGTCACTTTAAATGCTCCTATCCATAAATTAAATGTAATTTTGAAAAACAAACAATGGCAGGTATTTATATTCATATTCCTTTTTGCAAAAAGAAATGCAATTATTGCAATTTCTTCTCTGTGGCTTCTTTAAAGAATAAAAATGCTTTTTTGGAGTCTTTGAAAATTGAAATTGAAACACAAAAAGATTATTTAAAAAACGATAAAATAAATACAATTTATTTTGGAGGAGGAACACCTTCTTTGTTGTCGGTTTCAGAAATCTCAGTAATTATTGAGCAGCTACATAAGTTTTACAACATCAGTAATAATCCTGAAATTACTCTCGAAAGCAATCCTGATGATTTGAGTAAACAAAAAATAAACGAGCTAAAACAAACTCCTGTTAATCGTCTTAGCGTTGGAATACAATCTTTTTTTCAAGAAGATTTAAATTATTTAGACAGAACTCATGATACAGCCCAAGCCGAAAATGCCTTAAAATATTTGCAAGATTCAGGCTTTGATAATTTAACTATTGATCTTATTTATGGAATTCCTACTTCAACAAATAAAATGTGGGAACAAAACCTTGAAAAGTTTTTTTCTTTCCGTATTCCACATCTCTCTGCATACTCGCTTACTGTTGAACAAAAAACCATTCTTTATCATCAGATAAAAAAGCAAAAACTTCGTCAACCCGAAGAAAACAAAAGTATTGAACAGTATAAAATTCTACTTGACAGAAGCAAGAAATATAATTTCATCAATTACGAAATTTCAAATTTTGCTAAAGAAGGATACTTCTCAAAACATAACAGCAATTACTGGCTTGGCAAGAATTATTTGGGGCTGGGTCCTTCGGCTCATTCTTTTAATGGCATTTCACGACAGTGGAATATTTCGAATATCACAAAATATATAGACTTAATAAACAACAATAATAATATTTTTGAAAAGGAAATTCTTGCAAAAGACCAACAATACAACGAATACGTTTTAACAGCTTTACGAACAATTTGGGGCTGCGATTCTGATTATATCAAAAACAAATTCGGACAAAATTATTATGAGTTTTTTATTAAATCATCAGAAAAATATCTTACTAAAAAAATGATGATTAAAAACGAAAATTCTTTTGTTTTAAGTGAAGATGGAAAACTATTTGCTGATGGAATTGCAGCAGAGTTATTTTATGTTTAAAAAAATACATCCGAAAATAAAATTAAATAATTTACTCAATGAAACTCCTTCCCCTTTTGAGGGAAGTTTGGGAAGGGGGAATCCGTGTGGATATTCCATTCTCATTTTAACGGTTTGGTTATGAAAATGTAGGTGATTCCGAAGCACAATTTTTCAACTTACGATGAAGTTCAAACTGGCTACAAACTCTGATACAACAACTACATCATTCTTTTTTAAGCTTGATTCAAGTAAAGTAAAAGCCCAATAAATAGTTGATTTTCGACTCCCATTCTCGCCATAAATAAGTAAGTGGTTTCCATCAATTTTTAGTAAAGGGCTGTTTGTCTCAACTTCTGAGAAAATTTTAAAATCGTTAATGTGTAATTCGTGCAATTTTATATTAAAGGGTGGATTCGTTTATACGCTTGATGATGTTTGGACTATGAACCGGTGCAAGCAATATCCTATTCCTTATCGGATTATCTTTCTCCTTCAATTTGTAATACTCTCGTTGAATTACATCTCGTTTTTCTTCAAAGATTTCTAATTGGCTTATGTCTTCAAAATCTACAAATTGCAATACATCTATTTTGCTTTCTTTCATATGTTCTTCAAAATAGAGTTCATAAACCATCATATTGAGTACATCTTCAAAAAAACGACTGACTATTTCGTTTGATATACTTTCAAACAAATACAGTTTTTCTGGGTCGTTAATTAGAGTTAAATAATCTGCCAATATTTCAAATGGTTTTCTTTCCTTTTCTGTTAATTGTGGAATTGGAATCTTATCCATAAAAATTTTAGTCCACTGATTTGTTCCTTGCCCTGTTGATGATGAAACTTTATCTAAATACCATTCCATTGCTTTTGAGTTGAGCATTGTAACCAAATATTTATTACAATTGCTTGTCATAATATAAGCAGGTGCGGTTACATACATTTTTTTTGTATCTAATGCAAAGGCTGGTTTGTCGGATATGGATAACCAAACAATCTTTTCTTTTTCAAATTCATCTGAATATGTTGCTGCAGCCCTTTGTAGAGCATACCATTCATACCTTATTCCAGTTTCAGATTTATTCCTACTGGATAAACTAATTTTAAATTGCTTTAAATGATTATACGTTGCAGGGTATTCTTTTTCAAAGGCTTTCTCTGCTATTTTTGAAGCACCTGAGATTATTGGGTCATCTTGTAATGGAAAATGCCAAGGTATAAATAGAACATACAGATTGTCAAATTCATAGTTATATTTATGAATGTTTCGTCCCCTTAACAAAGGTTTAATGATTTTTTCACATTCTGGTTCAATTGATACTAATTCTTCACGTGTTTCTTCATCAATAAAGAAAGCATCATTAAAACCCGTTAAAAAACCTCTATAAAAATCCAAATTCCAATCCATTAATAGAATTCCTTTGTCCTCAATTTGTTTTTTAATATCAAAATCTTCCTTTTCAACAATTATCCAACTTTCTTTATCTAAAACAGTAAGTACAATTTGTTTTTTATTTAAGTAATCATTGATAGACATTCCGGGCAAATAATCACCTTTAATGGCAACTGCATGTAAATTATTTAGCCAAGTTTCTTTTTTTGTGAGCATAATATTTACTTCAACTGTGGCAGAAGGAAATATTTTGGTGTCTTCAAAATTCAGCAGTTTTATTGGATTAGATTTTGAAACAAAGAAATTACGCATTCCTTCGCCAAATTTTGTACGCATCCAAGTATTAGAAGTAATGTAGGTTAATACGCCCTTGTTATCTTTTAATAAATTAATGCCTTTTTCATAAAATAGGGTGTAGATATCTCCAGTGCGTTTAAATGTTTCAAACTTTTCGGTTTGCAAAATATCTGTTTCCTTACCCATTTTCTGCAACTGAATATAAGGCGGGTTACCAATCATAATATCAAAACCGCCCTGTTCAAAAACATCCATAAAAAACAGATGCCAAAGGAAATAAGGGCGTTCATCTGTTTTTTCAAATTCTAATAATTTAATGCGTGCTTGTGCTCTGTTTTCTAATTGTTTTTTGCGTTTATCAATTTCTTTTACATCTCTGCTTTTTGCAAGATATATTTTCTTTTGTTTATCGTTCAGATTTTCAAGTTTATTATCCAGTTTTTCCTGTAAGGTGGCTATTTCAATAAGCAAACGATTTTCCCAAAATTCCAGTGATTTATCAATATGGTTGAGCACAATCTTATCAATGGCTTTATGTATTTTGTGTTTTTGGTCTTTGTTTTCTGCTTTAAAATAATCTTTAATCAGTTGTTTTATATAAGCTCTGTTCTCTTCAGAAATGCCATAATCTTCTTTTGGCTCTTCAAACATAGTCTGCTGTACAATAGTAACTTTTGGTTCTTCAAATAAAGCCGTTTCGCTTAAATCAATGCCTTCAAAACTTTCGAGCAAACTATTGCCTTGCATTATTTTGTAATCAAGGTTGGGTAAGGGTTGGGGTTTGGTTTCGTCAACTACTAAAGCTAGCCAAAAACGCAATTGTGCAATATCAACCGCACCTTTTTCAACATCTACTCCGTAAATTGAATTTTGGATTATGGCTTTTTTAACCTTGGCAGGGTTAAATTCCTGATTGGTTTTTAAGTAGGGATAAATAAACTTTTTTGCATCAAAGAGTTCGTGCAATATCCCAATAGGAAAAGCACCGGAACCAATGGCAGGGTCGCAAATTTTTACCGCATCAATTTTTTGGTTCAGATTAACTGCATTTTCACTTTTGGTAAAATATTCTGAAACTTGATGGTTTCTTACAAATTCATCAACATTTGCTTCGTCGGGAAAATGATTTTTTAAATACTGAATAGTGCTTTCTTTGCACATATATTCAACCACTTCTTTGGGTGTGTAAAATGCTCCTTTTTCCCGGTTTTCTTCCAGTAGGTTTTCAAAAATATGGCCGAGCATTTCAGGGTCAATTCCTACTTCGTGGTCGTCAGGGCTGTTTTCGTCAATGGTAAAATTGTACTGTGCAAAAAACTCAAAAAGTTCTTCAAAATATTTCACGGGAAAATCAATGCTTAATATTTCTTTGGGATTATCAGTATCAAATAAACCTCCGTTAAGATATGGCACACGAGAACCATTAATTGAGCCTTTTAATCCTTCAATTTCAAATATATTATTTGTTCGTTTGGTGTTAAGTGTATTGAAAAACAATTTTGTTAAACACTGACTATGAAAATGTTCTTTGTTTTCAAAATTATCAAATAGCAATTGCATAAATTGTTTTTTGCCATCTTCCCACTTTTTGGTATTTGCAGGGCAACCCATCCAAGTTTTCTTTTGTAAAAAATATAGAAAGACAATTCTTCCCAGCAGTTTCTTAGCAAAATCACGAATAGGTTTTTCTTGTTCATCTTTTTTGTCCTTTGAGGCATCCAAAAGGATGAGTCTGTATTGTTCATTTTCAGCAATATATTGCCAAAATCTATTGTAATGATATTTGTAAGATTTAAAAAAGTCTTTTTTTAGTGGCTCAACAGAGAAAGTGTCCAATAGTTGTTTAATCCCGATTAATGCTCCCCTGTCTTTTTTCACCGCTAATTCTAAAATCCTTTTTGCAGCCGTAGTACACGATTCGTGTCCCCCAAGTAAATAAGTGTAGCGTTTTGGTTTGGTTTCGCCTTTCATAAACTCACCTGTTTCTAAATCAATATCCGACCACTTGGCGATAAAAGTAAATCGATAATCTTTTTGATTTTTTGAATAGAAAAATACTAAAGCACCGTGAGTAATATTTTGGTCGATATGTTTGGCTGCAATATCCCTTAATCCTTTACGATTTTGGTCAATTCTTATGCTGTCATCAACTTCTACTTCAAAAATGGCAAGCGATTTATTGTCGTCCAGTTTAATTGCACCAAGTTGTTTTCCTGCTTTTACTCTGTCTTCTTCAAAAAAAGGATTTGACGGTGTCGAGAAGTAATCAATTTTACCAAATAGCAGATTCAAAATCGATTTCCAATTTTCTTTGAAATTGTAATCTTTCTGCAATATATGTTTAAGATCTTTTTCTTTCATCTATTAAATATTTACCGCTTTTTTGAATTCAACAAAAGAAATTTATTTTAACTTTTTAATTCTATCGTTGTGTTTAAGCAATGATTTCATTTGTGTTATTGCCAATTTATTAAGTTGCTCTAACCTTTGCGATTGGTTGACATCTTGTTGAATTAACATTGCATTGATGCTTTCCATATTTGATAAAACAACCAATTGTTCGATGGTGGCATAATCTCTAATATTTCCTTTTTCTTTGGGATTTTCCTCACGCCATTGTTTTGCAGTTTTGCCAAATAAGGCAATGTTAAGAACATCTGCTTCGTTGGCATAGATAAATGAAACCTGCTTTTTATTGAGTTTTTCAGGGATTAGATTCTCCTTTATTGCATCGGTATGAATATGATAATTAACTTTTGCAAGTGTTCGTTGAAAATTCCATTCAAGTTTTAGACGGTCGTTTTCATCTTCTTTAAGTCGTTGGTATTCTTTAACCAGAAGTAATTGGAATTTTGGACTAATCCACATTCCAAAATGAAAGGCAATGTCTTTGTGAGCATAAGTTCCTCCATATCTTCCAGCCTTTGCGGTTAGACCAACAGCATTAGTAGCCTTAATCCACTGTTTAACAGATAAAACAAAATTATTACTACCTGCTGTATTTTTAATTATACCGAATTCGGTATAATTAAAATCGGGATTATACAAGGCTTCCCACTCACCAAGATATTCAATAGTGCTTTTTAAACTTAACCATTTAATTATTACAACTTCTTGATGTTGGCTTCTAGCCATATCTGTAAGAGAAATATAATCAGTTTCCTTTTGTGCGATTATCGTTATCTCTTTTCCTTCAATATTTATTTTCTTATTTTTTGCCATAAGATATTAATCTTTTCTAAAAAGGGGTCGAATTCGACCCGATTATTAGAGTTATTATTATTTTGAATCGCCACCATTCATTATGTATAACTTTCTGTTATTATTATCTCAGGATTTAGTGTTTTTGAAATAACAACTTTTACTTCTTCTACTTCATCAACTTCCTCGTTTACTAACGGATAACTTCTTAATATTGCTATTATTCTTTCCAGTATTATTACTGGTTTAAGTGGACTTTTACTAACTGCTCTTTTTAGTTTATTAATATCGCGTTGTAGATTTTGAAATCTACCTTTACGAATGACTTCTTTTGCTGTAATTATCAATTCTGTTTCAGCATCGTTTGTAAAAGGTAAATTAATCATTGCATCTAAATATGATATTGCACGTTTTTCATTTGGACCTTGTGTAACATCAACTTTTTTATCCTTTGCTTTTTCCTCTTCAAGTTTTTCTGAAAACAATTTAATTGCTGTTTTCACTTGTTCGTGATGCTTTGAATGTAAAGGAATTCCTTTTTCGTTTGCCTCAGCTTCAAATTTCTTTATTGTTTCAAGAAATGTTAATTCTTCAATTTCACCTTTTGAATTTACATAAATGAAAGCATCTCTTTTAGCATCTTTAATAAAACTGATAGTGCTATTATTTAAGTCTTCGTTTCTTCTTCCAACTCTTGCTCGTAAAGGCATATTTTTTATTTGTTTGAAAAACGTAGGGTCTTTCTCTTTAATGTCCCTAATCATCATCAAATAAGCCAACTTCTCGTCTTTTTCCTCTTCCAGTTGGTGGTCGAAAAGCCCAAATGTTTCTATTTCTTCATCAGGCGAATATATTTGACTGTCTTCTCCAAGTGCAGCGTGAAAAGCCTGTAATTTCATTATGGCTTTTTTCTCCAATTCAATATCACTATTAACCTTTGCCGTTGGGTAGAAATTATAAACGTAAACTTCCTTTGCAATTGAACCAATTCTGTTTACACGTCCAATTCTTTGCATTAAACGAGTTGAATTCCAAGGTGTGTCGTAATTAACAATGACATTTGCACGATGTAGGTTAATTCCCTCTGCTAAAACTTCTGTTGAGATTACAATATTAAAATTATTTTTCTGCTCAGATTTTAGGATGTTAGCATCAAAATTACTTCTGATTATTGGCATTTTTTCTTTTCGTGATTTACTATCTACCATCAATATTTTTTCAGCGATATATTTTGGCAATTCACGATATAAATATTCTGTAGTTTCCTTACTTTCAGAAAAAACTATCAATTTAGAAGATGGATTAATATTCTTCTTTAAAAGTATATTTTTTAAATAGTCAACAAAAATGTCCAGTTTAGGGTCATCATCGATTTTTATCCATTCTTTGTTTAATGATTTTAATAATTCGTAATCATTTTTAAGTCCTGGCAAAAAATCATATTCAAAATCATCAGGCTCACAAATATCTATTGTTGGGTCTTCTATTGATTTCTCAATTATCAATTCTAATAATTCCTCTTCTTTACCTTCGTTAATGAAATCCGATACTGGTAAGTTTGGTGCGATATAAATTTTACCATTTTCAAACATTGTAACCATTGCTTTCGTAGCCATCATAAAGCGATACAAGGATTTCTTAAAAGCATAAAAACTACTGTCAATTCTCTTAACAAGCAATGTTTTCATAATTTTTGCCAATTGACCGGAAATCATATCGGCTTGCTTATACTTTACTTTTTTATGTGGTTTCAGAAAAGCAATTGCTTGATATCTGTTGTAAGTTAATCCTTGTGTTGGATGACTTAAAACGAACATAGTTTTATCATAAATTGCATCAAGTTTTGGCTCTAATTGATAAAGTATCTTTTTTGGTGCTCCAACTTTTGGAAATCTAATTCCTTGCTTTTCTAAATCTTTAGAATATAAATCGTGAGCCATTAAATCGGTACGTGTTCTTCGCACAATTAATGGTTCTATAACTTTTGTTCTTATTCTTTCATAAATCCGCTTAACACCTTGTTGAACAACTTTAATATCAGGCTCTTTTTTAAGTTTCTTGTAAGCATCAATTTGAATTCTAAAGAAATGCTGCAAGTTTCCTATTTCAAGTGTTGAATTTTTGCTGTCTTGGAATAAGTAAAGCAAGTTTGCAATATCTTCTGGTTTATTATTCAATGGTGTTGCTGAAACAAGTATTACTTTCTTTTGGACTACTCTGCCATCGGGAAGGATTCTACGGGTTGATGTCTTGCATATTTTTTGCAATTCGTTATACATTATTGCTGTATCAGAACGAAACTTATGTGCCTCATCAACAATTATTAAATCATATTTTCTCGCATCTCTAATTTTGTGCAAACTTCCGTTTGTAATTATTTTTACATTATCTAATCTGAATTTGTCTGTTGTTTCAGCCCAATTCTCTTTTATGGCTGGTGGCACAATTATCAATGTACGTGAACGATGCGATGGAAAGCCATTTGAATAAAAGTATTTTTTAGCAATAATTGTTGCTACAACTGTTTTTCCAAGACCAACAACGTCAGCTAAAATAAAGCCATCGTGTTTCATCATTTTGGCAAAACCATCATTAACAGCATCAATTTGATACGAAAGTCTTTTAAACCCTCTTGGCAAGTCTGTTATTGAGTTAGGGTCAAATTCAATGCTTTTCCCAAAATATTCAATCAGAAATTTCAAATAAACTTCATAAGGCGTGTAAGTGTCATTTAGATAGGTTTCCTTTTGCAACTTCTCAATATATTCTTCTTCTATTGAAATTGATTCTTCCCATAGTTTTTCAAATGTCTCAGAAGCAAAATCAATGTCGGTATTTTCTCTAAGTTCTACATTAAATTCAAAATTTTTTGAAAGTCCGGCATCCGTCAAATTACTTGAACCGGTAATTACCGAACCATATCCGTGGTCGTGTTTTTCTTTTTCTTTGAAAATGTATATTTTGGCGTGAATATTTTGTTTGGGATGAACCTTGATTTTTAGTTTTCCCGTAACAATATCTGAAATCATTTGAAGCATTCCTTCTTCAACTTCTTTATCATATTCGGCTTCTTGAATACTCTTTTTTATTTCCTTGAAAAACTCATTTTGTGCCTTCTCTGCATTCGGGTCAAAAAGCAATCCCTGTTGCGATGCCTCATTAATTAGGTTGTCAACATTTATTCCGACAAGTATTCTAATTTCAGATGCTTTCTCAATGAATTTTCTAATTCTGAAATAGCCAGAAGCACGAAAATATCCAACTAAAGCATCAAAGAAATGAATGTTTCTATACTTGAATATACCCTCAATTTTACTGATTAAGGTATTCTCTGCTTCGTTTGTAAAAAATTTAGAGCTCATAAGGTTTTCAATATTTCTTTTAGTCCATCTTTCAAATAATTTAGTTGTCCTAAGTCCGTAATAATTGCAGATTGTATAAATTGTATTTGAATCTCTTTTTCTGTTTTTTCCAAAGTTTCTGCAAAAATTGGAATCATTTCAGTCGTTGCACGTCTTTCATTTCTCTCAATTTTACTCAATATTGAGGTGTCAACATCAAGTGCCGCTGCAACTTTTCTCAGAGGTAATCCTTTGTCCTCTCTTGATTTCCGTATGTATTCTCCAAATGATTTCATCTTGTCGTAATTGTTTTGACGTATTTGTCTAAAGTAATATAAATTTTCGTCATACAGGTGTGGTGGGTTCTCTAATTGTCCCGAAGGACAAAAGTGGGTCGGCAAAAACTATTTTTTTTCTTGCAGTAAGTTTCAATTAGTGTTATTCCTTTTTCAACCTATTTTCCCAGTTTTATAATCAGTTTATTTCAATGTACTTAGGTTTCTTCGCCTTGCATGCAACCTTCATATAAACCGGTTGATGATCCGAAAATTCAAAATCAATCGGAATGGTTTTTACTTCAAAAACTTTGATATTTGGTGAAGTAAGAAAATAATCGATTAGAGTGGTTTTTGTTTTGCCTTTTGTATAAGGAGTTTGAACATTGCGGTTAGTCGGATAATCAGAATCATACGCCCATGTCCAATCTTCAGGCATAAAATCTTCTTTTATTTGCATAAAAGACTTTTCAAAAACATCTCCCGACAAGAATTTATCAGTTTCGAAGTTTGGTGGGTTTTGATTCCAGTCACCACCGCAAATTATATAATTTCCTTTCGCCGATTCTTTGAGCAGGTAATTTTTCAAGACATTTAATTCGGCATTTCTTGGATCTTCTTTTTTAACAAAAAACGAGTTGTGTGTATTAACTACAATTAATTCTTTTTTGTTTTTAAGCTTAAATTTATAAACCAGAAAACATCTGTCTAACATAAAAAGGCTATTTGGCCACGAAGTAATTAATGGATAAGCAAAACGTATTGCTTCAGCCGGATTATATTTCGACAAAGACATAATTCCTCCTTTCACTCTTCCCATGGGCGTGGTAAGAGGGACAGGGACAAACTTAACATCGTAATTTTTTACCATTATTGAAGTATATCCCGGAAAAATAGAAGATAATATTTTAGTTTGATCAATGTAATAACTTCTTTTCGAATATTCATCAACTTCCTGCAAAAGAACAAAATCAACACTATCAACTGATTTTAGAACCTTTTCAATCCCGTTAAGGTATTTTTTAAAATTATCTTCATCAGGTCTGACCATTTTTCCGCCTTCATAAAAGAAATCCATATCTTCGCCAAGACCACAATATCCAATATTCCAGCTAATAAATGAAAGTTCTTCCGGCATATAAATGTTTTCAGATTTATTTCCGTTTAACGAAACATTTTCCATTTTGGCAGGCTTATAATCTGTGATAGAAATATAAGCCATAAAGCTTACAAACAAAACAATAATAACGGAAATAATTATTCCCGAAAATTTTAAAAATCGTAGTAGTTTTATTTTCATACAAGTATTAACAAATGCGAAAATGATTAAATGCAAGATTGCTAAAATAAAAAAAGTTTACAAATGAAAAAAATCAATGTCATAATTTTTAAGCTATTTATTATCAAAGATTTAATCATTTAATCATTTAATTATTCAAAGATTTAATCATTATAAATTAATTTATTAGTTGAATAATAAAATAATGTTACTATTTAAATTTCAGTAGAACTATATTAATATATAAAAATAACTAAAAATTTATTAAATTTACACCTTCCAAAAAACAAGTATCAATTTATGCCAATAATAGGGTCGATAATAAAAAAAGCTTACGAATTGCGGAATTTCCCAATTGAAAAAAAGAGCAAAAAGAATAGTTTTAAAGCTCAGGAAAAAGTTTTAATAAAACTACTCCGGAAAGCTCAATATACTGCATTTGGTGAACACTATAAGTTCCATGAAATATTAAATAGTGATAATAAGATAAAAGCTTTTAAAGAGAGCGTTCCGGTTTTCGATTATAATTCAATGTTTCAAAATTGGTGGTATCGTGCACTTAACGGTGAATCTTACGTCAGCTGGCCGGGCAAAGTAAAATATTTTGCATTAACTTCCGGTACATCAGAAGCTTCGAGTAAACAAATTCCCGTAACTTCAGACATGATACGGGCAATTAAGAGAACCAGCATCAGGCAATTAGTTTCTATGGTTCGCTATGATTTTCCATTAGATTTTTATCACAAAGGAATATTGATGATTGGAGGAAGCACTCATTTGAATTATAACGGAACTTATTATGAAGGTGATCTTTCTGGTATCTCAGCTGGAAATATTCCATTTTGGTTTCAACATTTTTATAAGCCAGGAAGGCGAATTTCGAAAGAACGTAATTGGCAAACAAAACTTGATGAAATTGTTAAAAATGCCAAAAACTGGGATATTGGAGTAATTGTTGGAGTTCCTGCATGGATACAGATAATTATGGAAAAAATTATAGAATATTATAATGTTGATACTATTCACGATATCTGGCCAAATTTGTCAGTATATGTTCATAGTGGTGTAGCATTTGATCCATACATCAAAAGTTTCGAAAAATTATTGGCAAGACCAATTCGTTATAATGAGTCTTATCTGGCTTCGGAAGGATTTATTGCTTTTCAGATGCAACCAAATAATCGAAATATGCAAATTGTGGTTGACAATGGTTTATTTTATGAATTTGTTCCTTTTAATGATGACAATTTTGATTCAGAAGGAAATATTAAAAGCAATCCTGAAACGTTTACTATCGACGAAGTTGAAGAAAATAAAGAATATGCGGTAATGCTTTCAACATGTGCCGGAGCATGGCGGTATTTAATTGGTGATACAATAAAATTTGTTTCAAAAGAATACTACGAGATAATAATTACCGGACGAACAAAACATTTTTTGAGTATTTGTGGAGAGCATCTTTCACAGGAAAATATGAATAGAGCAGTAAAAATGCTACAAGATGAGCTTAATGTTGAAATTACTGAGTTTACTGTTGGTGGTATAAGTCATGATTCTTTATTTGCTCATAAATGGTTTCTCGGTACTAATGATAAAATTGATCCTGAAGTAGCTCGAAATAAAATTGATAAATACCTGAATATACTCAATGATGATTACAGAGTAGAAAGATTAGAAGCAATTAAAGAAGTTTTTGTTGAAATATATCCATCAGAGGTTTTTTATAATTGGATGGAAGAACATGGAAAAGTTGGTGGAGCTAACAAATTTCCAAGGGTAATGAAAAACGAAAAATTAACTGAGTGGGAAGAATATCTTGAGAAGTATCAGGAGAATAAATAAATACTTAGAGTGAACTAATGTTTAGAGTGAACTAAAGTTGATAAAATACTTGCCATTTTTATAATAATTTGGCATAAAGCTATCCCGATAGCTATTGGGATTAGGCATTTTAGGCATTTCAAACTTTAGGCATTCTTTAGTAAAAAATAATATATAAATGTACAAAAAAATATGATAACTCCAATTTATGAAGGCGTAATTCTTGGTTTTACTCTTGCAATATTTTTTGGTTTTGGACCTGCATTTTTTGCAATTATTCAAACAAGTATGCACAGAGGATTCTGGTCGGGAGTTATTCTTGCAATAGGTATATTTTTAAGTGATGTTACATTAGTAACATTAAGTTTCCTTGGGGCAATAAACATAATTAACGAACCTGCTAATCATTTAGCTTTTGGAATAGCCAGTGGGGCAATTCTTATTATTTTTGGAATTGTTACTTATACCCGAAAAGTTAAAATGCATGATGAAAATAATACAGAACCACAAAGCAAACCCGGGCCTATTACATATTTATTAAAAGGGTTTTTTCTAAATATTGCTAATCCTTTTGTTTGGATTTTTTGGATGGGTGTTGTCGTTGGGATTACTGCAAAATATAGCGATGATGTTTCTTTTCTTGTGTTGTTTTTTGCCACTACTTTACTCACAGTTTTACTAACCGATATTCTTAAATGCTTTGGCTCCTATAAAATTAAAAAATTCCTGACCCCAAAAATTATGAATATTATTAATAAAGCAGCAGGTGTTGGTTTGGTTCTTTTCGGCTTATTTTTAATAGCAAGAGTTATTTTTGAGTTTTAAAGGATTGATAAAAAATATTTTAAACGTTATTTGTTTTTGAATTTTGAATATTTAGTAATTAAATAATTAAGAATTTGAACGAAAAACCCAATACCATAAAAACTAAAATCTTTTATCTGAAAAACATGAATAGTTCATGTTGTTTTAAGCTTATTAGATTGCAACTACAAAATATTAAAGTGGAAATTGGGCATATTATTTTTGGTGAAGTTCGCTTAAGTTGGGATGAAACTAAAATTAAAGAGGAAGCAATTGTTAATATTTTTAAATCTAATGGATTTCCTGTAATTAAAGATAAAGACCAACAGTTAATTGAAAAAATTAAAATTGCTGTTATCGAATTAATTCATTACTCAGGATATAAAAGCTCTATTATTCGAAATTCAGATTATCTTGTTGATAAATTAGCATATTCATATCAGCATTTATCAGCTGTCTTTTCAAATTTTGAGAATATTACTCTTGAAAAATACATCATACTTAATAAAATAGAAAAAGTAAAAGAATTATTGGAAAATGATGAATTAACACTTAGCGAAATTGCTTTTCAAATGGAATATAGTAGTGTTCAATATCTTTCAACACAATTTAAAAATATCACAGGAATAACCGTTTCCGAATATAAAAAAGAAAATTATCATTTAAGAATACCACTTGAAAAACTTAGTGAATAATTAATCA
>Ga0075123_10000328_pt1 | contig 25025 bp, 20 predicted proteins | sample AntAceMetag02UKX_FD_69808 | JGI IMG/M metagenome (GOLD analysis project Ga0075123, IMG submission 69808) | Saline lake microbial communities from Ace Lake, Antarctica - Antarctic Ace Lake Metagenome 02UKX | ecosystem: Environmental > Aquatic > Non-marine Saline and Alkaline > Saline | place... | reverse complement strand
ATACCTGTAAGCAATCTTTCTTGCATGTTTATTCGCGAGAATTCTTTCTTTAACCCGATTAGCCAGTTGCTTCTTTATTGTAGGAAATACGGGTATCTCCGGAGGGCAAAGCAGTTCATCTCTTAGCAGTTGAGTATTTATTTCAAAAGGAGACCATTTTTTTGAATATGCAATTAGTTCCTCCCACACGCCGGAATAATAAAACTCCAATCGATTATTCCAACTGCCGCCACAACTGAACGGGATTCCTCTGATTTTTTCATCTAATTCCAATGCGGCAAAAATCAACCATCTGTCAACAAGCTGCTTTTCCGGTATGCTGAATGCGACTTCCAGGCTTTTGTCCCATAGAAAAGGGGCATCAATCGAAAGATTCCTTGAGAAATACCATGCGCCGGGAGAGGCGCCGTGGCATTCCCTGATTTCCCTGTAAAGTATATTTTTCAATTCCAGATAATTAGCGCTGATTCCTTTATATTTTTCAACTAAATCCGACCTTGCCTTTATTGCCGGTGCGAAAGCCTTTTCCGGGTCGGCAAAATATTTCCTGAAATGCCTTGTTGCCGGCTCTGGTGTTATTTCAAAGCGATGAAAAATATCATCTAAGTTGCATAATACCCCTCCCCATCCGTAACAACCGTCCCCGTCGCCTCTTATTAACAGATCATAGGTTTTAAGTTCTTCAAAAATTCCATCGCAAATTCTGCCCGCCCACCAGACCGAATCATTTGTCCAGTTTGAATAAGCAGCTCTTTTTTTCCAGTTAGTAAGAAAAATGTCGCCTGAAGTATTAAAGCACTTTGTCTTTTTTCCAAGGCCAAATGCAACTTTATTGGCAATGCTAAAATCGCTGTCATTAACCGTACTTTGCCCAAAAGTGTAAAAGCTTATATCCAGTCCGGCGGCAACGGCGCATGATGCAAGAATCCTGCTGCTGCCTCCTCCTGATAACAAAAGGGCTATCTTTTTTTCTTTATGCCTTTTAAATCCATTTTCTAAAACTTCACGGAGGATTCGAGGAGCGGAATCGGAGCTAAGTCTTTCTTTTGAATATATTGGGATCGCTCCAAGCCTGTTGGTGATGATTTCACCACTAACTACATCGAAGCTTAGTTTGCTGTTGGGGGATAAAAGAAAAACTTCTTTGAGCAGGGTTTTGGGGTATGTAAAGATATATCCTGTTATCAAGAATTCCGACGCCGCCGACAAATCTATTTTTAACGGGATATTTAATTTTGCGGACAGATGTATCACCAGTTCGAGGCTGGAGGCGATTATCACTTTCCCTTTTGCTTTTAGCCAGAACAGCGGAATGCCGGTCATTTCATCGGTTTCGAAGAAGAGCTGCGAGTCATTTTTGTAAATTCTAAGAAAAATACCGTCGCCATTGTCATGGCGCATTCCGATATCTACCGGCATGGATGAAATGCCATCGGCATAAAAACCCCAGGACTCACCTGCATCAATTTTTTTGAAGTCGGCTAAACCATGATCGATATTCTGGAGATTATCTTTGTCGTTGTAAATAAGAAAGAAGCTGGAGGTTGGTGTTTTACAAAAGTTCATTTCTCAATATGCCCCTTCCATCCTTTCGGAGGCTTGAATTTGTAATCAGGACGTCCCTCGGTATTGCATACAAAATCATTTTCTTTTATCTCGGATTCACCCAGAAAATATTTGCGAATATTTTTAATATTTGAAAGCGACTTAATCTTTTCCGGGCTAAATCCCATAATCATGGAGCCGGCCACATCAACTGATGCAGGACTAAAGCCTCCAATCAGCACCGCAGAGTTAATTGGATCCCCCGCCATGGGCCCGTTTCCCTCATGCCCAACGATACCATCAATGACAGAGAAATACTTTCTTTGAGGACGATCGCTTAAAACTCCATCCCTGTCGCAGTAAAGAAGAATTTTGTTAACATCAAGAATAGCCCGCCATAAAGTATCATTTCCATACCAATCCCCCCATTGTATTACATTATCCTGAACAGCTTTGACGGGCCATAATTTTTCCAGAATCATCGCTCTTCCGGCATTGGCGGTTTTTTTCATTAAGTTTTTTCCGATGATATATTCAAGCCAGCCGAGTGAACGTGCTATTTTCTGGCGAATGAAACGATATTTCACAAAATCTTCAGGAGGCGCTTTTGCAAAAGCATCTCCCTGCGGAGGGTTCCCAGGTCTGTGATGGGGTATATATTTTTTGCCTGATATGATGCCAATCATGTTCTTAAGATTAATTGTTACGCCGGCTTTGCAGTGCGTTTTTAATTTAGGCATTGATATTACAACATCGGCATTTAAGAGGGTCCGCGCGACTACATATTTATGCCTGTCTGCATTATGATAATTATTAGGTATCCCTGATTCTTTGCAAAACGGCTCATAGTGATCAACGGTATGGTCAGCTAAAGTATGGTAATTCTGTGTGTCATTATCAAGCGGAGCAAATTCACTTTGGCTTTTTAAATCGACTGTAAGATAACCGGCAGGGTCGCCTGCAAGGTCCTTTTTTTTCCATTTATCGCCAAACAAATGAACGCTTTTATAAGGTCGAAGATCGAACACTTCAAGCGGGTAGTTTCGTTCGGTTCGCAAATGCTCGACCATATTTCCAATGCCGGTGATTCTCAGGATTTCATCAAAGTCGGCCTTCTCCAAAGAGGTGTCACAGATATATATTTTCCCCTTTCCTTTTAGGGCTTTATATACAATATCAATAACGGGGCGAATTACAGAACCATGCGTTACAGTGCTTAACACATATTCTTCACCTTTAGGATGGCAATGGTTTACCATGTTGGGTTTTATTACAACTATATCGCCGGGTTTGACTATGCTTTGGATTGGATCGCCAATCTGAGCAAATAACTTACTCACCATGGCGTATATTTCATTAGGAGGATCAAAGGGCGGCTTAACAGGGTAACCTTTAACTTCCCGGTCAATAACCACAGAAACTGTCTTATCTTTTAAGTCCATCATTTATTTACAGAAAATATCGTAAGTAGTTTCAGGTGGAAAAAACGGCTCTTGCCAAAAAATCCGCTATATTTTTTTGAGAAACAAATGGCTCTTGTTTGTTGATCCTGGATAGAATCTGATGATCTTTCAAATCCACTGACATAGTAATCTCCCTCTTCTGTAAATCATAGCAACCAAACCAGATGGATTTGTCGGAATATCTATTGCAAAGTATATCATTCATTTTCTGTATAATCATCTCATAGGTTGAAGCGTGTGTTGTTTGCGGCTTCTCTGAAGAGCTTAGTATATGTTCGATTCCCTTTAGTGGGAGAATATCTGCGGTTTCAATATCAAGGAAACTGTAGCCACGGTTATTTTTTCTAAGGTAACACAAGTAAGGCCTGGTGATTATATGTTGGCCCAATAAAGATTTAACCGTTATCCCAACTATATATAACAGATCGCCAGAGACTCGTGCACCTTTTCCACAAGTACAGCTTGCTCTCTCAAGTAGCCGGTAAGCCTGATGGTCTGCCTTAAGTACGGTTCTATAAACACACCAACGAAAAAGATGCTTGGATTCGACATATAATTTGCCGGTTAACTTTTGGATACGTTTTTTAAGTGAAGCCTTTTTTGTGAATTTATTTTCAATAACTCTTTTAGACTTTACATGAAGAGGCCGATTCATCTGGATAATTCTTGAATTAGTAATATGTATGTCGATATCTTTGCCAAGAGCATCACAGCAATGAACAAAGACTGAATCAACCAGAACATTAAAGCCGGAGTGTTTAAGCAATGAAACTGCGAAACCCAGGGGGTATTTGGTGATATCAAACGAGCGCCCGACAATAACAAGATTCCGCCGGTATTGAGCGGGTATCATCTTTGCAGCTTTTGCGACGGGAATATCCTTACGGATATCTGATGATTCAGTGTGGACAAAAGCATACTCACCCGGCAGATAACCATTTTGTTTTAGCCAGTCAGCGGCTTCTTTTTCATCATTTTCAGTGATGAAGACTTCATAAGACGTATCCTCTTCAATGTCAACACAGAGTTCTTTGGCGGTAAGAAAAACTTTGTGAGTTTTTTCCGGGCCATCCTGCTTGTGATGAACCCATTTTACCTCCTGATACTGATTGAATTGGGCAAGTGCATCAACCTGTTTGGCAACAATCTTTGATCCCTCTTGGTAGTTTCTCGAAAACCACGGATTATGGATTGTGTAAATTGCATTGAAATAGGGGCAGTTATCAAGGATTCCTGAACTACGTGCTACAGGCTGTATGGCAATATCTATTCTTGCCTCAGGATATTTTCTGCGTAAGGCCCTGAAGGCGGGCGTTGCCATCACAATATCCCCAATGCCGTGAGGAAAAACAATTAATAATTTATCCATTGTTAGTTGATCTGCGGGGCGGAAAAGACCGCAGCCAAGATAAGTTGCTTCTACAGGATTTTGCTACTTCTGCACTCCACGTGGAGTTGCAATGCCGTATAAGATTTTCCGTAACGAATCTTCGGTTAACCTGCGAGGATTATTCGAAACCCTGTCAGGAGTAAATCCGTTTTCGATTATTAGCTCAATATCCGATTTAGACTTAATCCCAAGTGAACTTAATTTGGTTTCAAGTCCGATTTCACACATAATATTATCCAGCATTTGTTTTGCAGATTCAACGCTGTTTAGCTCTAATAAAGCTGCGATTTCACGAATAGTTTCTTTCACGTAGTCTACCCCCCTGGAATCTGATACGTCACCGACGGTAACCTCGTAATTGTAACTCAGCAGAGACGGCAGTATCAACCCAACAGCGTGACCATGGGGAACGCCAAAAAAGGATGTTAAAGGGTATGACACCGCGTGAGCCGCAGTGGTTTTGGTTATATTAATCGCTTTACCCGCCAGGTGGGCCGCTCTGGACATACCCAATCGAGCATCATCGTTGGGACATTTTACTGCTGTAACTAAATTGCCCATAATCAATGAAATTGCCTCTCTGCAAAACCGTTTCGATTCCTGATTCGAATGAATACTCCAATAGGATTCAATAGCTTGACTCAATGCATCCATCCCTGATACAGCGGTCAGTTTACCGGGTAAAGACAAAGTAAGCCCTGGATCTACAATCGCAGCAGCCGGCAGGATATAATCATGGCTGACGGAATGTTTCTTGTGATTAATATAAAGAACGGCAGAACGCGTGGCTTCTGCCCCGCTTCCTGAGGTTGTTGGAATCGCAATTAAAGGCTTGACCGGTTTCACATCTGAATTTTCTTGAGCAAAATACCTCTCAGGCTCCAGTTGATTACAGCCAAAAAAATTTATCATTTTCGCCATATCAATTACGCTGCCGCCGCCCACAGCTACCACAATATCGCTATCAGCTCCTCGATACGCCTTGATACCGCGATTAAGGTCTTCGACTTTGGGATTCTGATCAAATTCAAAAAAGGATACAACCCGGCAATCAGTCAAGAACTGCTCAAGATATTTCTTTGCCCCGCATTTGCTGTATGAAGCCTTCCCCCTGACCAGGAAAATTTTATCTGCCGAAAAGTCTTCCAGTATCGAACCCAGAGAAGTGATGACGTTAAAGCCGATATATTCTTTCTGAGTCAGGGTCACTTGGCAAGGAACTCCATAAAGTCATCCTTATTATCCTTTGGAGAGGATTTTGGACGCCCCAAATCTTCCCTTGCACCTGTCCTGACTCTGATCTCTAATAATGCAGGGCCGTCGGAGGATCTTAACAACGCCGTCTTTTCCACAACCTCATCGCGCGTTTCTGCCTGCAAAGCAAGCCTGTACCCACACCCGCGTGATATATCCGTAAATGACACCGCCAAACCTGCTGTAGGCTGCCCACCTACTGAATCGTGGACGCCATTATTGAAAATGATATGCTTAAAATTCGCCGCCCCCTTTGACCCCGCTATTGCTAATGCCCCCATGTGCATAATGACAGCCCCGTCGCCATCTAAGCAAAATACCTGCCTTTCAGGTTTGGCCAACGCAATACCTAAAGCTATTTGCGAACAGTGCCCCATGGAACCGACGGTCAGAAAATCCTTCATATGACCGTCTTTAGTCTGGTCTCTGTACGCATAGAGTTCTCTGGAAATCTTGCCTGTGGTCGAAACGACTATATCCAATGGTGCAAGATTATCGACAACTAACTTTATCGCCTCTTCCCGTTCCAGTTCAAAGTGCCGTTCTGAATTACGCCGCAATACATAAGGCTCAAATGTGCCCTTCCTTACAATTAGCCCGGCCGGACAATGACCCTGCTTCATGAGGGCGAATATCTCCTCAAGGCATTTCTCACTCTCCTCAATTGTATCAGGCAATATTCGGTACGACACACCAAGCGCATCCAATAGCGAAAGCGTTATCCTGCCCTGTTTGATATGCTGAGGCTCATCCTTTTTCCCTGGCTCACCTCTCCAGCCTATGAGCAAAAGTATCGGAATGGAATACACCTCAGGGTCCGCCAGAGATACAAGAGGATTTACGGCGTTGCCCTGGCCGGAATTTTGCATATACACCAGCCCGATATCACCTGTAGCAAGATAGTGTCCACAAGCAAGGGCTGCCGCACCGCCTTCGTTAGCTGCTATAACGTGGTTGTCGGCGCCGGCATGGTCCATTATGTAAGCGCAGAAATCTTGTAACAGCGAATCAGGTACTCCCGTAAAAAAACCTACACCCTGCTGCAAAAGTAATTCGTAAAAGAGCCTGCAATTGACCATCTATATGCCGTCCGGTATTAAAGTTACTATGTCTTTTATAGACATGCAAAATTCATCGGCCTCTTTAGCCCTGCCGTTGGCCAATATCAATTCCGCCGATTTAACCATCGCCGGATACGCACTTCGTAACATATGATTGGCATAAATAACAATATTGACGCCAAAATCACTTAGTTGCTTTTCCGTGACCTGACAATATGTCGAGGGGGCAACAGCTAACGGAACGGTCCTTTTTAGTTTCATGTAACTCTTGCAGAATTTACGAATTTCGTCGGGAGTATCTTTCTTGCTGTGTATCATTATCCCGTCTGCGCCGGCATCAATATAGGCCTTTGCACGCTCTATGGCATCGTCTTGACCGGCCTCCAGAATTAAACTCTCAATTCTGGCAATAATCATAAAATCATCGGTTACACGGGCCTTCTTCCCACAAGCTATCTTATTGGCAAAATTCCCGATGCTGTCCTGGCTTTGATTGTTTTTGGTTTCGATTAAAGAATTTTTCTTCAAACCGACTTTGTCTTCAATCACCACCGCCGAAACACCAAATCTCTCGAGAGTTTTGACCATAAAAACAAAATGTTCCGCCAATCCACCCGAATCGCCGTCGTAGATTATAGGTTTGGTCGTAACTTCCAGTATATCATTTACCGTCGACATCCTTGACGTCAGATCGACATACTCATTATCAGGCCGGCCCTTTGCAGTAGAATCGGTAAGGCTGCTTAACCAGATGCCATCGAACTCCTGCTTAATGCCGTCTCTTTCAACCTCTGCATTTTCAGCTATCAGACCGCTGAGCCCGTTATGTGCTTCGATAATACGCACAATCTTTTTGGCATTAAGCAATCTGCCAAGCCTTTTCATCCGGATCTCAGGAGTCGTTCCTATCTCACGTATAGCATTATTAAGCTTGGTGGATGAAATTCCTTGAGTATATTCAGGTTCAATCAGTTCCCCATCCCACTCAGCCAAAGTGTTTATTACTCTCTGTCTGACTTCAGACTGTACCCCGGCTTTCCAATCATCGCCGTGGACCACATAATCGGGTTTTAATTTTCTCAAATTCGGCACGTAATCAAGAGCGTCCTGTGGAATAACTCTTTTGACGCCTACGAGGTTTTCAACAATCAGCTTACGCTGCTCAAAGGAAAGATAAGGCAGGCGTTTATAGCTCGCAATTGCCGCATCTGTCAGCAGGCCGATAGTTACTTCACCAAGCTCTGCCGCTACGCGGATGATATTCAAATGTCCCGGATGAATTATGTCCGCACTCATCCCAACATAAACTTGTTTATTCATATTTCACAACTTTCCAGCCGACAACTTTGTCAAAATTATCATATAACCGAGACCCTAATCATTTAAGCAATGCCAACAACTGTAAAAGACCAGTAAAGATCACGCTCACTATATAAAACATCTTTGAAGCCAAGGTCCTTCAATAATTTATATATAGTGTCCGGATAAAATATATGTAAATGTTTTCGATTGTTCTGTGGCAGCCAGTAATCCATGTCAGGATGTGGAAGATATAAGAATAACACACCTCCCGGTTTCAGGTGTTCTTTCCAGTATTCAATGGCCTTTACATAGTCCGGCAAATGCTCAAGGGTATGTGAACTAAAAATATAGTCATACTTCTCGTCGGGAAGATGATATGCGTCCCATTCATCGTCGATAAGTATATTGACCGGAAAAGCACCGGGAAAAGTCCAATCAAAAAATCCCCCTATGTCCAGCCCCTTGCCCTTACAAAAATGTTTTGCAAATGGAATTACAAAACCGGCGGCATTTCCGCTCTTAAGGTATGTAGGGTATACCGAACCATTATACTCAAATACCAATTCATTCTTTTGTTTTTTACTCTCGGCCATTTAGCTTGTCCTTTTAAGCTTCTTTAATAATAAGTTTTCTCACAGATTCAGAAATGCAGGGCGAATAGAGATTCTTTTGTTTTAGATACCTTACCTTCAGGTCTCTTATCTTATTTAATACTCTGTTCTCGTTTATATTTATTACCACCCCGCTCTTCTCCCACGCAGGATGTATGGAAGCATCGACGCCATATATATATTGGTTATAAAGGACTGTTGAAACTTTCTGCGACATCGCAAAAAAAGCAGAAAACCCCTCCATGGTAACAAACGCATCCATCGCCTGAATACAGGCCAGCCATTCTAAAAATGTCGTTTGCCCGACAAAGTTTATAATCCCATGTTCTTTACAAAATTGTTGAATATCTTTTATGATATAACCTTCTCCTGTCCCAAATAAATATATCCTCGACTTGTCTTTTAATACGTTTCTGCGCAATTTCGATATCCATCCAAGACAAAATCCCCTGAAGTTACTTCCTGTTTTTCCGCAGTGTAATTGAATGCCGATTTTGCGCTCCGGACGGTCCTGGTTTATCGGAGATCGTCCTGAAATACGAATTTCCGGATAAGGCTCAAAAGGATACCCTTCAGGGTCGTCGTTTATCGCCCCGCAGCCTTTACCGTTCCACGTAGTATTTAAATAGTCGTGAGGTAATTTAGCAAGCCGTTCATTAAGAGCCACCTGGCCAATCGGCACTACCTGGCAGGGCAAAACATATTCGGCAAAAGGAACCACCTTGAAAAGAGATTCAATCACCCCGTCCATTTGCGGGTGACTGCTGAACCTCATAACCCGAAAATACTCATCCGTAATCTTATGGCGCCCGTATAATTTACACAGGACTATAAATGCATCGCCTAAAGTCCCTGAAAACATACATGTTTTATATGCCGCCATTAGATGCAAATCCGATTTACAACTCTAAAGATAACTGTTGACCTGTATATCATAGAGATTAGTTCCTGTTTCTTAGACCGCGTGCTTTTCTAAGCAGAGCTTTAATACCGGCGCCAAAATCTTGAAACAAACGAAGGAAAAACAAAGAGAAGGTTACCTTCGCTCGGCAGGCGTCTCTCAATTTCGCAATGTCATTAATCTTCCGGCAAGGATGATCATCTAAAATCCCAGGATGATCACCGGTATATTTGTTCAACCTTGAGCAATAGCCTGCAGAAAGAAATCCTGAATTACCTGTGATTCGCTCATTTATCTTATATATTTCTTCAGCGTTTTCTTCGGTCCATTTCATATAAACCTCATTAAACCACTCAAACGCCTCGGGCTTGTATGCTCTCGATAAAAATTCCATTTGAATTCTCTTGAGCATACGCTTATTGGGCCGAACAAATGAATAATGGAACATCGGTTTGTCTTTGAGTATATACCCCACTTTTTCACTCCGAGAAGCATACACGTCACCACTACTGTAGCACGGAAACTGCGCCGGCTTAAAATACATTCCATTGGTTATTCTTATTAGACGACCGTGTGTTGCCGGAATAAAATAATTAAAATTATAAACAAACATCCTGTCGTGCACAATTAAAAGGTCCTTGTCGGTGCCCTTAATGGCTTCTCGAATCTCTGAAAGTTGCTCGGTGGTATAAAATTCGTCCGAATCAACCAAAAAGTACCAGTTATCTTTCTCTAAAAGGCCATACTGGTCAATGGCCCTTAAGGCCTTGTTATGCGTCCGGGCCTTGCCATGGTTTACGTGCCAACCCCAGGCACAGTCAATTATTTTTATCTTATCCGGGTAACAGCTTTGGAGCTTGTTGAGGATTTCCAGGGTTCCATCTTTTGACCTGTTCCCCCGGAAATGATATGGTGGTCCTTGATAGCCTTCGGCTATAACAAGAAAATCGACAAAATCAATAATTCCTTTGACCGCCCATTCGACCCAGTTTGCCTCTTCATAGACCGGCAACACTCCGACAATTTTCACGAATAATTCCCTCTGATATCAGCAAACAATAACTCTCGAATTCAGCAGAGCCAACGCCGGTCTCATCGCCTCTTTATATTCTCTAATAAAATTTGAGCAGCTCGCTCCGTAGACCTGCCATCCAGGCTTACATGAAGTTTTCCGGCAATTTCCCTCCTCCTGGCCGAATATTTTTGCGGGTCCTCTAAGGAATTGACGACAGCAGCAAAAAACTCCTCTTTGTTATTAACAATATCCCCGGCCCTGAATGATGGAGGAGCTATAAACCCGTCTTCAAAAAGTTCGTAATCAGGCTCTAAATATACCATAGGACGGTCTAACACAATATAATCGTTGGCAATACTCGAGTAATCAGTAACCAGAATATCAGCCGCAAACAGGTAAGGCACGGAATCCGGATGAGATGCAGAAGACATCTTCATAACATTTCTTGATTGTTTAATTATCTTATCATATTTATCCGACCACCACATATCCGCTAAACGATGCAGGCGGATAATAAAATTAAGGTTCATTTGCTCCATAAATCGGCAAACTTCTTCTAAAAGCTCCTCCTGGCTTTGCATCCACTTCGGAAACAGGCTTTTCTTATAGGCGTCTTCAAAATCATGGGACCATGTGGGAGCATAAAGAACTGTTTTCTTTTCCGAATCAAGACTCACCCCACGGAGAATATCGGCGCGGACAAAATCGCCCCGAATCAAAGGGTCAACCAAAGGTTGCCCGATGACTTTCATGGTCTCTTCATCTACCTTAACTTCATCTCGAAAATGGTCACGAACCATATCTGCAGTAAGAAAGTGAATATCGTATTGGGACATAGCGCCCGGCAATGATTTATTTAATACCGCCTTGAAAGGTATGCTGTGATGCGTATGAAACCACAGACAGGTTTTCCTCTTTACAGGTATACGATTAGGGTGAGAGACTACCCAGGCATTCGGACGCATAATTTTCGTACCCGGATTCCAGTAATAGTAAGCTTCATATCCTTTGTTTCTCAGATCTCGTAACGTGTGTTTGTCATTCGTAACCCAATAGCATCTAATTGAGTTATTTAAGAAAAGAAAAATCTCCTTCGGATTTCCTTCGAAGTGGTCATTGGCAAAGCCGATCGCGATTCGGTTCTTTCCAAAACGAAACATAAGTTCGTTCAATAAAAGCCCCGGCAAATAGACCGAACCATACAGCACCTTAAGGATTTTATCAATCAACCACTCCACTTTAATTGTGTTTTTCCTTTAGAAATAACAACAACAGATGCAAGCTTATGTTCTCCAGGAACTTTTATGTTTCTTAACTTCAGTTATCAGGTTATTCCAAATTCAGGAAACACAGGTTAGTGTCGGCAATCTGTACTATCTTATACTTCTGTGCGATCTCGTGAATCACCCGCGTAACATCATTGCAACCATAATAGTCATGCCAAACTATAAATCCGGGACGATGTATATATTTTAGAATATTATCTGTATCTGACTTCACAACCGAGTAATTGTGCGCACCATCTATAAAGGCAGCATTAAACTTTAATTCCGAAAAATCAAACTTTGTTGAATCACTATAAAACTGCTTTATGTTAGGACGTTCGAGATGTTTGACGCTTCTTCTCCGGCTACAGTTTACCAATTCGAGATCACCTTCGGAAATTTCTGGAGATGGCGATTGTTCCTTATGAGGAAGGTCTATTGTATAGCACATCGAATCAGAAGGGACATTCAATGACACATTAAGAATTGTAGTGCCGTCGAAAGTTCCGATCTCAAGAAAATTGTCGCCCGGCCGTAACTGACTTGCAAGCAAACAAATATATAATAGCTCTGTGTAAGTTGTATTGCCTGATGATACTTTAAAATCCGTCAGATATATAGAAGCCCTTGAAATGTCGATGAGCCTGTCAATTTCGACTGTATCTATCCCTAATTGCTTTGAAATTGACGCATAGTAAATCCGCCTCGAATCATTACGCAACTCTTCACTATTTCGAAAGCAGACATGCAATAGTTTGGGCAATATTGAAAATGCCTTCACATTTAGTCTCCATTTCTTTGCTTTTCTTGAACCATTTGGCCCTTATTCTATCCTCTGGCTGATTTTTCGTCGACAATAGTCAGTATATTCTGCATTATCTTATCCCATGAATATTGCTCATAAACAAATCTGTATCTGTCCTTTGCAATGTTTTCTCTTTCTTCTTCACGGTTTAAATAATAACGTATCTTTTCACAGGCCTCATCAATATCCGAAAAACAATCCGGATGATTTTTAAGTTTTAAAACAGTCTCCAAATCCTGACAGTATTCGCTTAATACAAAAGAGCCTGTCCCCATTGCCTGAAAAACTCTGATAGAAAAACCTGTGCCCGGTTTGCAAAAATTCAGGATAATACGGCTTTTACAATAAATATCTGCAAGCTCATCCTGATAGACAGGATTGTTTTCCCAGCCTTCCCCAAAACAAGTCACAGAAATGCCTGATCTTTTTAAAGAATTAATGTATCGCAGGCGTTTATTGGTTTTCGTCCCAACAAATACAACGTCGTAAACTTTCGCAACTTGTTTCGGCTTAAAAACATCAGTGTCAACTCCCTGAGTAATCCAGTAAGCCTTCGCCCCTGCCTTCTTAAAGTATTCTGTAACATCCGAAAAAGTGGCGCTTGCCCAGGTAGCTCTTGCCGCATAGGCCCTTGCGTTTGTCCGATGCGCCCGGTCCATAGGGTCCATAAAATAATACCACGTTGGACAATACTTATTGATTTGCGACAATATATTATAATCCACAGTGTCGGTTTTGGACAAGAGCACTAAATCATATTCACCCTGTTTAACAGTATCGAGCAATTGCTCGTTCATCCTGTTTCGGCCTTTACGTTTGAAATACCAGTTACTTTTAATGGGAACCCTGTCACTGCGGAGAAAGCTTGCTGACTTGTCTATATGTTTTTCAAAAAGGCCGCTTGAAGACATCCCGGATGATTCATACTCAGCTGTAATAGTTCTGTAATTAAAAGCTGTTACTTTATGCCCTAAAGCCTCCAAAGACCGCTCCATAGAGCAGTTCGTTGACCATTCCTTGTCTAAAACACCGACAAAAAGCGTTTTCATTTGTAATTTTCTATGGCTTTAAGTTGCTTTCACTAAAGCGTCTTGTGGCCTTCGAGATCACCCAAAAGCCATCTGTTCGTTACCACCCTAATTTTCTTACAATCTTTTCTGCAAGCTCATAGCAGGTTAAGTATGTTTGGTCGACGAACGTAAGAGATTCGTCGGTCTTTGGCTTTGGGCTATACTTTACAGGACATAACTCGTTGAGCTTTTTAAGACTTGGCGTAATTTGCTCTTCTACAATCTGTCTTAAACCGCCATCAAAGTCATTCCATTTATAATTCATGTTCTTTAGCGATAGCGGCAATCGATGATGCAGCTTCTTGTAATCCAACAAGAGAAAATCACAGACCTCTTCCATCACCGAGCGAGTATCATTGCAAAGATCCTCATACCGCACCGTCATTGTATTTGGGTCCTTATGCCAGACCGTGAAGTGATACTCCATGCAGATGTCCCACAACTTAGCCCTGTTCCGCAATTTATCTTTGCCTCCATCCGCATTTTTCTTCCAGTATCCTTTGGAAATAACCTGACAACCCCCGTCCCTGAGAATCATAATCCTCTTTGCTTTTGGAAAAGCATTATCTAAAAGTTCCTTGCAGAAAAACAACCTGCAATTCTTCAACAGCCTTCTTTTCCCGCCGAGATGACTGCGTAAATATCCGGCAAACTCGCCCGCTCGTTGAGGAGACGCCAGTGTGTAAGGCTCCAGGCCGTACTTGGTAACTTTTTCCAGCTCAAAGTGCGGCAAATGCAATCCAATCTTTTGCAGCGAATCTTCTATAAAAGTTTCTTCATAATTCGGATTACCTCTGGACATCTTGATTTTTATATCAGGATGCCTGCTGAGAAGTCTGGCCAATACAGTTGTGCCGGAGTTCCAGAAGCCTGTGATAAAAACATGGTCTTTCATCTGAAGTCTAATTTTATCTCTACTACCCAAAAAGCTAAGCATTCGCCAGCTTTATTTCCTTTAACAGCGCAGCAAGATAAGCCCTTTCCATCAATATAATGCCCCCTACATAGAGGCCGCCTATTATAACTGAATGTGTCAACAATCTAAGCCAGCTCCTTTCCGGTAGAAATATCCGGTTAGTTAATAGATAAATCAGTGCTATTAGCAGAGCTACGAAAACAGGTTTAATCAGAATTTGCTTAAAATTAGCGTCCAAAATTTTATTCAAGAAAAAAATCATGAGGACAAAGCAAGCGATAATTGAGATATTAACCGCAATCGCCGCTCCCAAAAGTCCAAACAATTTAATCAGCGGCACCAGCGTTATAAGCAATACTCCGACAAGAACTACCTGGGCAATCCCCACTGGTTTGGATCTTCCGGTATTCAGAAAGGCTCGTCTGGTCATACCAACCAGCGGATTTAACAGGGCAAAGATTAAAAACATTCGTATCGCCGGGACGGCAGGCAACCATTTTGCTGTATATACAAGTTCAATAAAATCAGGTGCAACACATCCCAAAATCAGGTAGAAGCCAAGGTTAACTCTAAACATAATTGTAGAAAAGTCGTTATAAATCCTTGATAGTTTGTCTCTTTCATACTTGAACTTGCTAAAAAGCGGCCCCGCAACCCTTACTACCACACTGCCGACAACCTGGTTAAAAATCCTTGCTAAACTATACGCTCTGCTGTAAAAACCGAGTGTGACCGTTCCCAGCGACCTCTCGACAATTATATTATCCGTATGCGAAAATGACACGCCGGTAAAAGACGCAAGCATATTATATTTGCCATAATTCCATGTGTCCTTTGCGGCCGCGGCAGAGAAAACCGGCTTGGTGTAATAAGGTGAATATATTATGCTCAGCAGCACTGATGTCGCCGACCTTACAGCCGTCATCCATATCAAACTCCATATCCCAAATCCTTGGAAAGCCAACAAGACCCCTGTTGCCATTGAGAAAATACTTGAAAAAAAATTCAACAACGCCATCTTCTTATACAATAATTCCTTTTGGATAAAGCTGTGAAAAACAAATAATAAATTCTCGACAGCGTGAAACACTAACAAAACAAGAAACATGAGAAAGAACTCTCGTTCCACGCCGAATATCCCAACAGCCAGAGCAATAAAAAATACCGCTATACATAAAACCCCGTTCAATAAAACCGCCGTCCCTCCAAAAACCCTTAATTTATCCTTATCACATTGTACTACATAGCTGTCAAACCCAAAGCCCCTGAGTATAAATAACATTGTGATTATTGAATTCATATACGCAAACTTGCCGAAATCTTCCGGCATTAGTATTCTCGCTAATGCAATGCCGACAAAAAACCGTGCAACCAGCAGCACCTGGCTCGCGCCAAAATTCCACCCAAAGCCTTCGATAACTTGTTTTTTAATCGACATCTGACCGCCAGCTCTTGTGCCGAAAAGCAAACTCAAAATCTGAAAATACTCGCCTGGCCTTGCTTATTCTCAGCCTCTTGTCAACTCTGAAAAGAATTCTTCCGCACCGCCTTTGTAAACAGCCTGGTTTTTTATGGTCTTCTAAATGTTCTACCATATGCTTCAATTGTTCCTTTTGTGCTGATTCCGTAGGACCTGATTGTTTCAAATGCGATAAACCTCTTTTGCCCAATTCTACGCATTTATCCGGATTACCTATCGCCCATCTTAAAACATCATCCAGGTCGCCTGTATTGCATCGTATGCCGGCAGGATTTAAATATCTCAGAGAGCCACTGCTGCCCGTTATACATAAAGTGCCGGTAGCATAGCTGTCCAAAATCATCAATGGGCATTGTTCACCGGGATTGAACGAAGATATAACAACCAGGCTTTCTTTTAGTAACTTAGACAAATTTCTCATATTTATATTTTCAAATCTTGTATCAGTACATCTGTTCTGTAAATCTATAAACTTCTTCGAGTCTGACGACCATTGTGGCATTAGAAAAACCGCCTTGAAATCATAGTCTTTTTGAAGCTTTCTGATAACATTGATTGCCTCAATCACTCCGGGCTTAGTTGGTGCACCGGCAATAACTATTTGCATATCCCTTTTACAGTCAGTTGTCTTGGAATGTACACTTTCAAAAAAGGGGGCATTAAACAGATCAAAACTTGGATATAGTTTGTGAAAAAACTTCTGGGATTCGCATACATAACACCAATAGTCAATGTAACCCGGTTTTACATGTGAATTCCATTGAGGACCGTTGTGCATAACCTGCAAAAAACAGGTGTTTTTCAATTTGTCCTTTAATTGAGAATCAAGTTTCGGACCGAAAACTTTCAGGAAGAATTGCCCCCCTTCGGCAATGACTACATCTGGAACCATCCCCCGAATAAAATTTCTGGCCTCAACAGGCCCATCAAGCCCAAGATACTTTACGCCATCGGCTTCTATATCCCTTGCCATATTTCCAAGAACATACACATCGCAACCTAATTCTCTCAAATGTTTTGCATGCAGATATGTCTGATTCTCGGTCCCAGGAGCACCAAAGGAAGCACCGGGAGAACACACCTCGTCATATATACTGCCAAAATCCCTTGCTAAAACTATTTTCATCTTAAAGGTTCTTGAAAGAAGGATATGTCAGAGCGCAATATGCTATACCTTTGTTCAAAACTTGGGGATTACTAAAAGCAGGGCGTCAATTACTGATGACTACCAAATACCTTGGTAAGGTCCTTGTTTCTTAACAAACACCCACAAAAACCACCGGAATCCGGAAATTCTTTCTTCTCCAGTAGCGAATAGGTTTTGTCTAAAACGAAAACAACTCCGCGGCTTCTGTTTCTCACGTCTCTTTTGTTAACACTTCCACCAACTATATAAATGAAATTATCATCTACTGAAAAGTCTTTGCAAAAAAAGGAATCGGGGTCATGCTCGAAAACGACCTCGCCATCAACCATCAGGCCGCCTCTGTGGGGATGGTCAACTTGCTTAATTGCTCCGGAAGACGCAACCAGGACGTACCGCCTCCCGCCGAAAATCGAAAAGTTGTGTGTTTCCCATCCGTACTCGAACCGTTCGACCTCTCTCATTTGGCTATTCAAAACCGCTACCCCGCTGGGACCATACTGTTTTGATGTCAACCAGTTCAGACACACATAAAATTTGTCGTTGTGAAAAATGATGTTATTCAAGTGATTGTAATTCCATTTGTATCTTACAGGAAGAAACCTCCGAGGAGGTCTTATCTTGTAGGCCTTGACAAGATTAAGGTCCAGATCCATTTTCCAGATCTCGTTAAATCCTGTTGATGTAACGTACAAAAAGTCCTCAATGATAGATATCTGATGAAAACCAGGATCTCTTTTTCTCAGTGAAAATTTTCTCTTTAATAGCTCCTTGGAACTCTTGATGTACTTATAAACATGGCCGTTATGAATATTAAGTTTGTGAACTCTGGTTTTCGCCCCAACGTACAAGTCGTCACCATTTTTCACAAGCCCCATCATGGTTTCTTTTCGTTCGTCTTCAAACACGAGGCTCAGGCTGTCGCTGGCAAAATCATAATGATACAGTTTACCACCCTCAGCAGCCATGAAAAGTGGCTGCAAAACCAAATCTTTATTGCTCGACCTGTTTTCAGAAACAGTTCCAATCTTTGAATCTTTGCCGTTGGTATTATCCTTTTTGTATAACATCAGAAGTGTCGATTGTCTCCTTGCAAACTATTTTCAAAATTGATATATGATTCACTCAGCCGCTCCACGAATCCTTTCTATAAGGAAAGCGGCAAACGTCGATGCCATTAAAGCGATTATAAAAACAATGCCGCTTGTTCTGGCGGTTGCCTTGGGAACAGGCAAAACTCCGGAGTTTCTAATGGGCACACCGGCCGTTATTCTATTATCTATACTATTTACATACACGTTCAAATGGTTCCTGATCCTGTTATCCTCATACTCTGTCGCCAGATTGCGAAGAAAATCCTGAAACGTCTGAATAGTGTAATGCCCAGACAAATTACTCTCAATTTCATGCAGCAATTTTTCGTTCAACGCTACCAGTTCGTTATAGTGGCTGTATGTGCTTTTAACTTCCTTGAGTTTCTCTTCCAATCGTATCATTTTGATTCTAATAGCCTGTATTTGGCAATCCAATGGCAAATATTCGACTTTATTTCCAATATCAAATTGCAAGGCTATTTCGCCCTTTCTGCGGTCAACACTCTCAACCTTAAAGTTTCTAAGCCTGTCCACCATAGACTTTTCTCTTTCCAGGCTAAGGCCCAATTCAGATTCCATAGAACTAAATTTTAAAATCCTTTGTTTGTAAACCTTGAGTATGCTTTGAATACCGTCTTTTATTCCATATAAAGGGATGGTCTTTTCTACATTATCTTTTATTGCCAGAGATAAGGGGACCATATCTTTTTCAGAAGTGCATTTTATTGTCATCTTAAGCAACGAAGCTTTCAGTTTACGCGATTGCTTGAACTCGTCAATTTTCCTGCGAAACATTTTATCAATATCTGCAAAGGACGGTTCGCTTTGAAAAGTGACGAGTTTTTTCATTGGCCGTTGCTCAGGCTGTGCAACACGCTGAGTAAAGCCATGTTTCTGTAATTTAGTTGATAACTTAGCGATATTTTCATCGCCGTAAAACCTGCCAAGAAAGAGCCCATAGTTGCTTCTGTCGAGGTCCCAATTGCTTATGTAACTACTCACATCAAGATTCACATCGGTTTTCTTGTCATTGCTTCCACTTGTTTTCTTGTCGTCCCTTACATCATAAATATAGGTTAACCTGTAATCCGTCGTGGAGAAGAAAAGCAATAGATAAACTACCAAGGCAGGTAAGACCGACCCAAACAAAATAAGATATTTCCATTTCCACAAAACTTTAATATAATCATTCAGATAGCTTTCATATTCATACACACTTGCATCTCTATGTGCATTGGTTGAAATCGACTTGCTCTCTGGCATCTCTCTTTGTGCGCCTTCCATGTTTGTTAAGTCTCCTGCAAAACTGTTAGTCTTTTAGATCTTTAATATAAGCAGAACCACAGATAGCAACGAATGTCCAGGGGATTCTCGGCCAGCCAACATAATATCTAACAAATTCATGCCCTGGGTATCAGTGCCGGAAAACATCCCGTCAACATCCCCGGGTTTTTCAGTCTATATCTCTACCACTGTCAGAACAATGCCAACATTCCCCCTTGCTAATGCCGGACTCCGTTCCCGTGGGTTGCAGTAAAACCCTCGTAGACTTGCAGTATGTTTCTGTAAATAGAATCGCGATAATATGATCAGCAATTAAATTCGATGACATTATAAGGCTTAAGCCGTCAAAATCAATGTTTTCCCATGGCTTGTTGGTTTTTCTTTTTACTTTAGGAGGCGTAATTTTCGCCAATCAAATAGACATTAGATAAGCTGTTGCAATATGCAACAACCAACAACCAACAATGCTCCCCCGGGTCATCCCGACGGCCCCCTTGCCCCAGGCCATCGTTGGAGCCCGCTTCAGTTGCTGCCGTGGCCTTCTTTCGAGTGCTTTTTCGTCAGAATATTCAGTGCTACGAGACCACTGCCCACACCGCCTCCTGTGAAAAATCCGAGAATGGCGTGGCGCCATAACGAGTTTGCTGCAATCCCAAGCAGTTCACACAGCCCAACCGCTGCCAACCCAAGAATTGCTCCCCAGATTATTAATATGGCTATTTAAGTCCGTACGAAATCAATCAACCGGATCTTTTAATTCTTCGCCTGAGAGGCCAACGGCCCATGCGGCTCCTCTTCTGAACAATTCACTTACTGCCAGATTACTGATAGCCTCTGCATCGTGACCAAGTGGGCTGTGAAAGACGCGTCCCTTCCCATAAGTAAATGAAAATGCCATCATGTAGTCCTTGCCGTCTTCATTAGATCGTGCGGTCGCCAATACCTCAACTTCTTTTTCACCGGCCAGGCAAGTGTAGAGCTCATCCGTAGTTTCGAAATCCTTCAGCCCCCTGGTAATTGGATGACTGTCATTGGCAATCTCGACAGTAAATGGGCCGAACTTGTCATGACCACGGAGATTCGGGTCCCAAACCCTGCCTGCAAGTTGGGGAAATTCCGGCCACCCCTGGAATGCACCACATGCAAAATGAACAAGAAACAGACCCTTCCCGCCTTCGACGAATTTCTTCAGATTCGCCCGCGCCTTTTCACCCGGTGACGCTTGTTTCCAGTTCATGAAATGCAGCACCAAAAGATCGTAACCGTCTAATGCCGACGAATCCAGAAAATGAGGATCTTCCACAACATGAACCTCAAATCGCTTATCAGCAGCTAATGCTTCTCTCAAAGCCGGCGTAGTCTGACGCCATTTATGGCTCGGGTAATCCTGGCCCGTCACGATAAGAACGCGCACCTTTCGCTGCCCCTCCTTGTCCTCGGCTGGAACAATTGAGATAAATGTGAAAAAAACAAAACCCGTCAGAATCACTAATAATATTAACCTGCGCATAGTTATTACCTTATTTAAAATATACCGGAATCGACCATCTAAACGCCTAAAATACATAATTTCTCCGTACCACATCAACTGTTTCTTTCAGTATAACAAGTCCCCACTCCTCCTTCAATATCTATCCCCCGCCACCTCCCGTCATCCTGAGCGCAGTCCGCCAAAGGCGGACGAAGCCGAAGGATCTGGCCAACGAAAATATTTAACCCAACGCATCCACCCGCCATCCCCCGTATTTTTTAGCCCTGCGGCCGCTCCGCAGGGTCATTAAAAGCACTATTCCCCCCACTACGACCAACAACCAACAACAAACACCACAACAATTATCAATTATCAATTATCAATAATCACTTAAAAGGCTCGCCTGTCCTGAGCTTGCCGAAGGGCCTGATCTCTTTTATTAAATAATTCCGCCTTTTGGTATTTTATGGCCGGATATCAGGGGGTTCTCCGCCTTCTTCTGTCTTTCTGCTTCCTGATTTTTTCTATCTTTTTGGCTTCCGGGCTTTCTTTTCCAAGTAATTTATTCTCCAGCAGTTCACACATTTGCTTTCTCGCATAATAACGGTTCAGGCCCTGGCTACGGCTCTTTTGAACCTTCACGGACAACCCGCTGCAAATATGTCTTAAATGAACACAGGTAGAACTTTTATTCACTTTCTGTCCGCCGGCCTGTCCCGAGCGCCGTCGAGGGGGCCACGGCTGCGAACGAAGTTTTCTTCAATATCATGCTCAAGAAGATCGCACTTATGCATACGCCGAGCAAGCTCGTGACTTTTACGTTCTGTAACGCCAAAATTAATCATATATGAGATTCAATATTTAGCCGCCTTTGCTGGACTCGCCTGTCCTGAGCTTGCCGAAGGGCCCAATCTCTTTTATTAAGTGATTCCGCGTGTACAAACCCCCACGGGACTTTCAGCAAGTTGGATACCCTACCCGGTTCGAATTGTGTCTCCTGTCTCCAGCCGAAAATTTTCCGGACACCTTCCTGCGAAAACGGATTGCATTAAATGTGATCTCCTTCGCAAACTCGTCGCAAGCATTCTTTGACAAAATCAGGCAAGTCTTTTTCGGCGTACTTCGAAAGTTCAACAAGTCGGTCATAATCCAGAACCTCATTTTCGGTCCACGTTACATCGAGTCGACGAATTAGTCTCAATGAAACATGTTTATAATCTTCGGGATTTGTCCAATAGCACGTTTTGCATACATCTATTAAATGATCGGTCTTCCAGTTCTTGCAATGTTCGCATGACCAAGATTTCGCGCGATTGCAGGAACCGCACAAAAGCATGTAGTCGCCAATATCCATCTCGCCCTCTGGATCACCTCCAACTTCGTACGGTATGCGATGGTCAATCTGAAGATAGCGTGCTTCATAAGGGGTGAAGCAAACTACACATCTTTTCTCGTTTGCAGAAACCAATTGACTTTTGAATTTTTTTGGCCAAGCTTTCCGGCCACCAATTTTACCACCATGCACTTTCGAAGGATCGCCAAAACAATACGCAGCGATTCTCCGTCCACTTTTTCCTTCAACACGGTATGTTTCCAATGGAATACCCAATTCTCGCACATCGCGTGCAGCGCGAGGGGCGTGATCGTAACCGTACAATCCACTCAGTTCTTCGGTTGTAACGAAACCATGTTCCAAGATGTGCTCGATGACCGTTTTGGGTCTTTTGGCAGTTACAGATTTTACTTTCTGAAGAAAATCTTCCGGCAATTCTGATGCCTTGGTTGTTTTGTTTTTCTTTGCCATGAAATACTCTCTACCAAAGAGACATTTGTGCTTCTCGATCCAGGATTTCTGCAGGTGAGAGATTTGGCGAGAGGTAAAGTGATTCGTATGTTACGTCTGATCGGCCAAGCAATGTTGCCTGCGTAGATCGGCCTGCCCTCAATTCTATGTGAGTCAATTCAAGAGAATCGGGCATTGGTTGCCCATATGTTTTGTTTCCAGTGCGTCCATCGTATGAGATAACATAACGAATATTTCGTCTATTCAACTTTTTGAGTTCTATACAGAACTCGCCATGTTCAATCTTGGGAAGATACCTTTGATCGCGACTACCGCATACACCTTGGTATGGCGGGTCCATGTAAAGCAAATCATTAACTTCGCATTTGCGGAGCACCTCTTTGTAATCACAACTGGTAATTTTTGTGTGGCCTTTGAGAAGATATGAAGCATGCTCTATGCGCCGCCGCATTTCCGCAGGCCGGGCGCCTTTCCGACGGTTGTCGGGAGTATTGTTGAATTCACCATTTGAGTTGTAGCGAATGGCTGCCTTTACGCATCGAGCAAGCAAGTAAAGAAAGTCGGCTGGTCGATGAGATTGGTTGAAACGAGTTCTTACTTGGTCGAAGAAATCGCGTTCATCTCCTAGTTGAGCGTTCCAGAGTCTCGAATAAGCTTGGGAAATCGCATCGGGATTCTCAATAATTTCACGCCAGAGGTCCATCAACGGCGTATGAGCGTCATTTATCCAGAACTTTCCAGCTAATCCTCGTAAAGCCGCTGCCATGGCAATAGCTGCAGAACCAGCAAATGGTTCAACGATGCGTGAAGCGTCCTTAGGAAAGTGCGGAAGAATGCTTGGTGCAAGTTGTCGTTTGCTGCCCTGGTATGGAATAGGTTGTGGTACATCGCATGGTCCGTTCATTCTTGAACTCCGTGGTTCCTTCAGAGTAATTTCTTGCAACATTACATAATATATACAACGCTTCTTGAGTAGTAATTTAGTCCACCGGAATTAAAATGTCAACAATTTCATCATTAGAACGCCGTTTTCAGCGATTCCACTGAAGCAATTGGTTCGGCAAATTCTTTACTACTTCGATATTTTTATAAGGTGTCCATTCCTGTATTCGTACAATTCACCGCCTTTTACCTGGTAAATTTCCCCAAGGTATTTCTCGACGTCACCTATGATATCCATAAATTCATTATATAGCTTTTCAAAATCAATCGTGCTATCAACTCGACGTGGATCAGGAACAGAACCTTTACTATTTGGTGGCGGAGGAGCATTTCCTTTGAACATTTCCTGACCACAATGAGCGAAGTAGTTTCTTATTGTGTTAATACGGTTAAGCTTCTGTATTTGTTGTATATCAATATCTTCGGTGATCTTCTCAATAATACGGCGTTTTAAACCAAAAGAAAAGTATTCATCATATAGAACCTCAAGCAAAAAATTCCTGATAACCCTCTTGAAGTAGTGTTGAGAAATAATGGAATTCATTAACCACTCGACATTGATAGTCCGTTCTATAACTTCTGAACGATAATTTGAGATTTTGTTCTCTTTTGTCATACGAGTTTTACCTTTATGGAGCTTAATCGCCCAATGATAACTAGCGATAACTAACAGCCACCTATTTTTTTATACAAAACTCTCTATTTTCGCTACGCAAATCCTCTCTGTCACTTCATGCAGTCTTTTAACCTCTACGGCCGATACGCTAAACTTCTTTTCATATGATAATGCGCCTCGTTTGCTACAGTTAATTGCGAAGCAACTCATCCCGAATTTTCTCCGACTCTCACATCGCACTGATTTTTTAAGTACCTAAAGGTACCTACCTGCCTAAAGCCACCCATCTTCCCAAAATAAGCTCCACGGCATTGCGATAATCCATCATCAAATCTGGACCAATTATAATCCAAAACCCAATCAAGTCAAGAATACATATTTTAATCCCCCCCCCAGAGGCCCCAAGGGCCCGCGTCCAAACTCTACCCAAACCCGCCCTTTTTGTCAGCTTCCAAAGAAGTTGAAGCCTCCCGGCTGCAACTGTGGACGCCGGCGAGAGATTACGTGATGCTCGCATCAAAGTAAGCTCACCCCAAGTACACCTAAGCTGACAAAACATCCGCACCACAACTGCCCTCCAAGCTTCGTGCCC
>Ga0075123_10000326_pt1 | contig 25181 bp, 18 predicted proteins | sample AntAceMetag02UKX_FD_69808 | JGI IMG/M metagenome (GOLD analysis project Ga0075123, IMG submission 69808) | Saline lake microbial communities from Ace Lake, Antarctica - Antarctic Ace Lake Metagenome 02UKX | ecosystem: Environmental > Aquatic > Non-marine Saline and Alkaline > Saline | place... | reverse complement strand
TCTGCACATTTTTCCAATCCATCGTCATTATCGTTAATTCTTCTTTTCTTGGGATTCCTAACACCTATCATAATTGCTTTAACAGAGCCTAAATTTGGTGTTCCAACAACAGTGATTCTACTATTGCCATCTTCTTTAATATAAGGAGATAATAAAGTAATTGTTGAACCACTTTGCCGCATTAAAACATTTCTCTCTTGTTTTACATCAATTATTTTTTGTAACTCCAAATCTATTTCATTTTCTTCAGGCCAAATAACATATTCATCTAAAGCACTTGTTCCAAAAGGAGTGAAAACCAAAGGAATCTCATATTCATAATAATTGTTTGTGAAATCGCTTCCAAGTCTTATAAAAGCTGTTATTTCTCCATCACCTGTCGGTTGATTAATAGGGTCGCCTTCTTCAGCATGAACATACATTTTAATTCTCTTATATCTACGAAAATCAAATTCTGTTGTTTTATAGCCTGCTCTTGCATCCCCGTCCTGTAAATTACAAACTTTCAATACTAAGGACTGTTCATTTAATTCTTGTAAAGCAGTTGTTGAAAGACTAATTTCTCTTTCAATATCCGGAGGCAAAATATAAGGTACCGGCGTTCTGTTGCCATTTTCTTCAATATTAACTGTTGTAATATCAAAAGTTGTAAGACTTTGTTCATCGTTAGGAATATATTCTCCGGGATAAAGTAAAGAATAATTGTATTTTCTCCATTCGCCTCTAACAAGATAAAGAGTAGCAAAACGACAAACAACAGGTTCGGAAAAGTTTCTCATAAATATTCTCATAAACCTTATTGACTTAAAATCATTTATCATTCCAACAACTTTATCAGGTGAATTAACAGGAATTTTAAACTGATACCATTTAACTTTTGCAGTATTTTTGTTTTTAAGCGTAACAGTAGATTCATAAACATCGGTAATATAATTTTCTCCAACATTCATTTTGTCCGGTCTGAGATTTATTCTGTATTGGAAATATCTTTCAACATCGCTCAATGTGTTATCAAGATTAATATCTTCAACATTTGGGCGTTCAGAAGCTGAAGTCGGGTATGATTCAGGTGATTGGTCATCGGTAGGAGAATTACCATCTAATCCATTAAACATTTTGTATCGGTCAAGAATGCTTGTTTGGTTATTATCAAAATCACCTCCTCTGAAATGGTGGTAATCATCGCCCGATGGATCTTTTACTGCATTTGCATAAGCTTGAGTTCCGGTTCCAAGTTCATTAGCAATTCTCTGAATATAAGTAAAATCAAAAAATGTTTCTTCATCTTCATTTCTAAGTCCATCAAGACCGACATCCTGATATTCGCGAGAAGATGGGATATTATCAAAGTATTGAACAATAGCCTGAACTTTAGGAACTCTTCCCCAAATGGTTGTATCAACATTTTGAATAGTTGCTGATGTTGGCAAACCGTTTTCGTAACTTTTTCTTCCATCTTTAAGCACATCTTCTGAAACATCGCCAAGGTTAAAATAAAGTTCTCCGCCGGGATGATTAGGGTCATAAATAAAAGGGTCCATCATCCAAAATTCAATATACTCAATATTTGTGGATTCAAAATCGGTTTGATCAATTTCTCTCATAATACCCCCCCATCTTGTTTCGGGGTCTTTTAAAGTTCCATCAATATTTAGTCCTCTGGAAAAACTTCCCGCACCTACATCATAATTATAAGGTCCTCTTTCATTTGGATAAAAAGCTAAGTTTAGAACTGCAATATTCGTTGGTTGATTGCCGGGGTCTTTTTTAGGAAAAACTTCCTGTTCAAGAATTTCCCTTACAAAATGATTAGACTGTTGGTCAACGTCTTTTTGTATATGGGCGGGAGTTGCATCATTCTTTCTTACAAAAAGAGGGTCAATAATATACCATGCTAATTTTGCTCTATTAAATCCATAAGCAATGCTGTCAAGTTCGGTTTCAGGAAACATTGAAGATTGTCCTTGGGGAGCACTTGAAAGAAACCAATTTCCAATATTTTTCATATCAATCGAAGATGAGCTTCCTTCAAAATCATCAATATATGAAGTTCCTGTTTTGCCAATGGCGCTTGAATGACCGGGAATTAATTGTGCAAATTCGCCATTTATAGTAATTCTCGAAGGAACTTTTGTGTCAATAAAAGGAATTTTATCGACTAATTTTGTAAGAAAAATTGATTCTGTTTGATAAGTTCCATCTAAACCCCAAATAGTATTTGAAATCGGCTCATCACCATAATTTACTTTTTCAGTTAAAGGGCGTTCCGAGAGATTTAAAATTGTTGCACCAATATAAAAATCTTTGTTTACTTCGTAGTCTATGTGAGTGCCCAAAAATGTTTTTGTTTGTACATTGAATAGGGCATTACTTTCAAGTGAAATGTTTATAGGTGTTCCTGAATTCAAATAACCTTCATTAATAATTTTCACACGTCCCAAAGTATAATCCACGGTATAATCAACATTTTCGGTTAAAACAACGCCACCGGCTGTAACAACAACGGAGCCCTGCGGAACATTCATTGCATTAAGCGATATTTCAGAACTTGAAGAAGATTTATAAATACCTTCTAAGGCAAATCTGTTTTTATCGGGATGTTGCAAAGCATCGCTTCTTGTTGAACTATAAAGCACATCAAAGGCATATTTATCGGCTAATGTTGAATATGGATTTGCCGGGTCAATAGCTTTTCTAAGGTCTAATCCGAATGGTTCTACAACAGGAAAATAAATTCTTCCGTTTGTTGATTGTACTGTTCCACCCATAGTTGCAGCACCATCAATAAAATCAAACACACCATCGGGAACAGGGTCAAGCATAACGTTAAGATTATCCAAATTCATTGCTCGAATAAGTGGTAAACCGCTGATTGCTCCTTCTGTAATAAATCCTGTTGGAACTCCGTTTTTGTCGTCTTCATATAAAATATTCAATCTAAAATCTTCGGGATTTACCTGATATGCTCCGATTGAATAAACATTTTTCATCATCAATTTCCATAAAGGAATATGTGTGTTAAGAGCAGTACTTTTCAAGAGTTTCACAACAAGGCAATTTGGAGCACTAATGCCACCATTAGAAAATTCTCCTACTTGATAAACTGCGTCCATACCGATAACAGTATATTGGTAAGCAACTGCCAGAACCTGGTCGGAGTTCAGGCGTGTATTTAAGGAAATAAATCCTAATTTACTATTAAAAGTATATTCTGAAGCTGATAGTTTTCTGGCATTTTCAACTTTTTCAAAATCAACACCTGATGTAAAATTGTATGGAAAATTTGCAAGATAAGTGCTAACAGTATTAATATTTCTAATTTGACTTGTATCCATATATAAAGTCAACAAATCGTTTGCATTATTATCGGGAAAATGAAGTGCCGAAAAATTAGGATTAATAACCAAACTATTAAAAATTGAATCCCTTTCGCCAACATCCATAAAAGCTACGACATTACGATTTTCTGTTGTTGCAGCACCAATGTTTGTTAACCATACTTCTATTTTTGTAATATTTATTGGCGAAGTAACAACAGGAAGTTTTGATAATGCTTCGTTGTATTTGTCTCTAAAATACTGAGCAAGAAAAAAATGTTTATTTTCTTCATATTCGTCAGCTTTTACATAAAATTCTGTGGTTTGTGCTCCATCAGAAACAGTAATATTTGAAGTTTCGCTTTTTTGTTGCGAGAAAACTGAAGTAACAGTTGTCTTACCGAATTGTAATTTTGTTTTTATTCCAAACAAAGCCTGACTTCCGGTAATCAAGGAACCATTTAAAGGTAAAGTAACATCTCCGGCTTCAATAAGTTGTATGATTTCATCTTCTTTACCTTCGTATTGCAACTTCATTTTATTATCAAATTCAAAAGTAGCTTCAGTATTATAATTTACTCCAAATTCAATTTTATCCCCGATTTTGGCAACGACGTTCAATTGAATCTTTTCTTGAAAGTCAAAATTTTCAGTTTTTCTTTGTTTAACATCTAATGCCGGGTCATCTCTGCGATTAGCTTTTATTCCGAATATTAATTCCGCCGAGCCTTGAGGTCGAATTTCTATTGCACTGCTTCCAAAAATCCTATCAAAAACTTCACCTCCAATATGCAGTTTGGGAATTAATGCACTTCTACCTTCCATGCCTGAGGCTTGAGAACGTTCTGTCCAATAATTTTGAAGCGATTGCTCCATATCAAACTCGAGAAACTCATCAAAATCCATATAAGTAGAAGACTCGTAATCTAAATCACCAATCTTACTTGTAAAAATATATTTATTTGTTTCGGGGTCATAAACATAACCGGAATTTATATTTTTTGGAGGTTTCAAATATAATCCGCTAGTATTTGGAGGAGTGTAAGGATTGCCGGTATTATCTTGAAAAGGAAAAGGTAAATTAGTATCGGGTGGTAAAACTCTATAATTTTCGTAATAACTATTATTAATAGGATTAGTTATTCCTCTTAAAGCTGGGATTTCCCATGCTATAAGAAAAATAAATAGCACAAAAAAAACTCTTAAAATATATTTAATAATTCGCTCCAATGTTCAAATATTATAAACTAATGACTTTTATTTTTTTTAAATCATTATGTAATCATTTCTGTTTATTAAGCAAAAAAAATATTGCACTTTCAGCAATAATTAAATTTTATTTAGTGCTTCTTTAACTATTTCTTCGACCGATATTGATTGGTCTTTTTCTTTAAGTACTTTTAAAATTGCTTTTTCAGCAACATTTTTGTTAAATCCAAGCATTATCAATGCTGATAACGATTCTTCCTTATTTGTATTGTATGAACTGCTAATAATATCTTTAGAAATTTCACCCCTGCTAAGCTTATCTTTCAAATCAAGAATTACTCTTTGTGCTGTTTTAGCCCCAATTCCTTTAACAGCCTGAAGTGTAGAGACATTTCCAGATAAAATCGCATCAACCGTTTCGTCTGGAGATAATGAAGAAAGAATCATTCGGGCTGTGTTGGCTCCAATACCTGAAACAGTAATCAAATGACGAAACAAACTTCTTTCTTCCTCGCCATAGAAACCAAATAACATTTGAGCATCCTCTCGAACAACAAGATGAGCATATAATTTGCACTTTTCTTTATCTTTTATTTGGGAAAAGGTGTGTAGTGAAATTTGAAGCATAAAGCCAACTCCATTACACTCAATTATTGCATAAGAAGGTTTTTTTTCTACTAATTTACCATCAAAATGTGAATACATAGTTTTGGGTGTTTATTACAAAAATAATTGAGCAAAGCTAAATAAAAAAATAAAAATAATAGAAATTATGATTTTGGGATTGCAAATAAATTTTATTCAAAAAAACTACGACAGAAAAAAAATTCTGTAAATGAAAAAATTGACAAAATTGTTTTATAATATTTTGTGAATCACGAAGAATGGAAAATTTATAGAAATTATTTGAAATAATAAGTTATACCAAACCTAATCCGGACAAGCCTTAAAAGACAAATAATAAACAAATTCTAATTTTCAAAAAAATAATAAGCTTCGATAAATTTAGCTAATTTCTTCAATAGCCCAGTTCAATGCTTCCTGAAGCATATCTTTTGGTGCAGATTCAATAAAACCAATTTCGGTTAATTTTTTGGTTAAATCTCTCGAATATTTAATATCTTTTTTAGCCATCTCATAAGCTTCTTCCCAAGTCATTTCAACTCTTGCAACTCCATCTTTAATAGCTTGCATAGCTACATCGGCAGATTCTACCGGAAATACATCTGCTTCGTCCATAGTAGGAACTATGTTTTCGGGATTTATTCCACGTTTTTCAGCATAATTGGCAAGAGAATGAGCAGCAGCTATTGCCATATTATCGGTAATTTTTCTTGCTCTAACCATCAATGCACCTTTTAAAATTCCCGGAAATCCAATTGAATTATTAACCTGATTTGGAAAATCTCCTCTTCCAGTAGCCACGATGTAAGCACCAGCATCTTTGGCAGCATAAGGATAAATTTCAGGGACAGGATTTGCACAAGCAAAAACAACTGATTTGTTTGCCATAACACTTACCCATTCAGGCTTAATTGTATCAGGTCCCGGTGTTGACACAGCAATAAGAACATCGGCATCTTTCATAGCTTCAGCCATAGTCATTATTTTGTTTGGATTAGTTGTTTCGCAAAGATTCCATTTGTGATAAAATCTTTTATCTGCTTTAATTTCTTCTCTCCCTACATTAAGCGAACCCTTTGAATCAAACATAATCATATTTTTAGGATTAGCTCCATCAGCAATAATCAATCTTGCTATAGTTGTGTTTGCAGCTCCAGCTCCATATAAAACAATTTTAGCATCTGATATTTTTTTATCTACAAGTTTTAAAGCATTAATTAAACCTGCTAAAGTAACGCATGCAGTACCTTGGGCATCATCGTGCCATACAGGAATATCACATTCTTCGCGAAGAACATCTAAAACTTTATAGCAGTTTGGCTGTGAAATATCTTCAAGATTTATTGCACCAAAACTATGTTGAACCATTTTAACAAAATCAATAATTTTATTGGCATCGTTTTCTCCTTTGTCGTTTCTACTGTCAACACAAAGAGCAACAGCATCAACACCACCGAGATATTTCATCAGGAATGCCTTTCCTTCCATTACTCCTAATCCTCCAGGAGGCGTACAATTACCATCTCCAAGAACACGAGTTGAATCACTAACAACTCCAACAAAATTCCCTCTGTTTGAAAGCTGAAAAGATGTATCGTTATCATCTCTTATAGTTGTTGAAATTTTTGAAACTCCGGGAGTGTACCATACATTAAACCAGTTAAAGCCAGGAACAGAAGCTTTTGGAATGGTTTGTATTTTTCCGCCATAAAATTTATGAGCTTGCTCTGACAATTTTTTCAAAAAGAGAGTTTTTGCTTTTGCAATTTGTTCTGCTGTGAAATTTTCCGGAAAAACTTCATCAAGATTACTAAGATCTAATTTTATTTCTTTCATAAATAATTTATTAATAAATATTTTATATTTTTAAGGCGATAAATATATGGTACAAATTTAATATATAAAATGATTAATATTAGTTTAAAAACATTTAATAATTTATATATTTGTATTTACTGACAAACAAACAGTTATAAAAATATTATAAAATTCAAGAAACAAAAAAAATGAAAAAAATTGTTGTATTAACCGGTTCAGGCATTAGCAAAGAAAGTGGAATTAAAACTTTCAGAGAAACCGGTGGATTATGGGAAGAGCATCGAATAGAAAAAGTTGCAACTTATGAAGCATGGGAACAAAATCCGGAGCTTGTTCTTGAATTTTATAATCAAAGACGAAAACAATTGTTAGAAGTTGAGCCAAATGCTGCTCATTATGCTTTAGTTAAATTAGAAAAAAAATATGATGTTCAAATTATTACTCAAAATGTTGATGATTTGCATGAAAGAGCAGGCTCCAAAAACATATTACATCTTCATGGGGAATTATTAAAATCACAAAGCACAATGGATGAGGATATGGTTTACGATATTGATGGATGGGAATTAAATTTGGGCGATGTTTGTGAAAAAGGTTCTCAACTTAGGCCTCATATTGTTTGGTTTGGTGAAGCCGTTCCCATGATTACTAATGCTTCTGTAATTTCACAACAAGCAGATATTTTTATTGTTATCGGAACATCTATGGCTGTTTATCCGGCTGCGGGATTAATCGGCTATGTTCCTGAAAGCAAAGCAAAATATATTGTTGACCCAAATGCTACTAATATTGGTTATGTTTCAAACTTAGAAATTATTAAAGAAAATGCAGGAAAAGGAGTTCCTGAATTAGTAGAAAAATTGCTTACAAAATAAAATTAATATTTTTTTTATTAATTTAGACGAGTAAATATTTTTATATATGTTAAAAATTCCTACCAGGTATAGAAAGTTAATAGTCTTATCTCCTTTTATTGTCCTTCTTTTTATTGTAGTTTATATTGCTTTTACATATTATGAAAAAAAAGATGATGATGATAAAATTCAAAAAGCTACATCCAATAAACTTGCTCAAATCAAACAAAGAGGAAAACTAATTGCTTTAACCAATTATAATTCTACAGATTATTTTATTTTTCGCGGACATCCTATGGGTTATCAGTTTGAGCTCCTGAAAAATTTTGCTAAATATCTTGATGTTGACCTTGAAATTGTTGTGAGCAACAGTATTGAAAAAAGTTTTCGTATGCTCAACAACGAAGAAGTGGATATTATTGCTGTTGGATTAACAATTACTAACGAAAGAAATAAAATAGTTCAGTTTACTATTCCTCATAGTCAAACCCGACAGGTTCTTGTTCAAAAACTTCCGGATGGATGGAAAAAAATGGGAAAGACGAAAATTTCAAAACTTTTAATTAGAAATCAGTTAGAACTCGGCGGAAAAACAATTCATATCCAGAAAAATACTTCTTTTAAAAAACGCTTAGAAAGTTTATCAGAAGAAATTGGTGATAGTATTATTGTTGTTGAAGACAATAAAAATGAAATGGAACAACTTGTGATAAAGGTTGCAAAAGGCGAAATTGATTACACAATTTGCGACGAACATATAGCAATGGTTAATAAAACATATTATCCGAATATTGATATTTCCACAGCTATAAGTTTTCCTCAGAATTTGGCTTGGGCAGTAAAAGTTGACAACGATTCCCTTCTTAATGAAATAAATAAATGGATTGCAGGATTTAATAAAACAAGAAAATATAAATATATTTATCGCAAATATTTTATTCTTAAAAAAACGAAACATTTTACTGAACAAGAATTTCATTCAACAAAAGGCGGAAAAATTTCAAAATATGATGAGCTAATAAAAAAATACAGCAAGAATATTGGTTGGGATTGGCGTTTATTAGCATCATTAATTTATCAGGAATCACATTTTCATCCCGAAACACGTTCATGGGCAGGAGCTTTTGGATTAATGCAATTGATGCCGGTAACTGCAAAAAGATTTGGTGTTGACATGAATTCTTCTCCCGAAGAACAAATCAAAGCCGGAGTAAAATTATTGAAATGGCTGAGCAAAAGGTTCGAAAATGAAAACATTTCAAAAGATGAGCAAATCAAATTTGTGCTTGCATCTTATAACGTTGGTTTGGGACATATTCTTGATGCTATAAATCTCTCCGAAAAATATGGAAAAAACCCAAATGTCTGGACTAATAATGTTGATTCTTTTCTATTAAGAAAATCTTCATCAAAATACTATCGCGACCCTGTTACTAAGCACGGATATGCCCGCGGAGAAGAAACTTTTGGATTTGTAAAAGAAATTCTTCAACGTTACGAACACTATAAAAATTTAATACCTGAATAAAAATAAAAAATTTGAAATCATGCGGTTGTCCTAATCGCATCAACAGGATTGAGTTTTGCAGCAAAAAAAGCAGGAACAATCCCTGAAATTAATCCTATTAATGATGAAACTGTTATTGAAAGAATTATGTTTCCTTCTGTCAGAATCAATTTAATATCCATCAGATAGGAGCCAATTAAAGTTCCAAAAAATACAAGCACTAAACCAACAAAGCCACCAATCAAACATAGAAATATAGATTCAAAAAGAAATTGTAATAAAATAAAATATCTTTTTGCTCCTAATGATTTTTGAATTCCTATAATATTTGTTCGCTCTCTTACAGATACAAACATAATATTGGCTATACCAAATCCTCCAACAATTAATGAAAATCCACCAATGAGCCATCCTGCTAATGCAAACATTTTGAAAATACTTTCGAAAGCTTTTGCTAAAAGTGTAATTTCTTCAACAGAAAAATTGTCATCAGCCGAAGGCTTTAGTTTTCGGATAGAACGCATAATTCCTGTTAATTCATCTTTAAGTTCATCGTTAAAAACTAATGGTTTTCCTTTAATTATAATTGTTCCGTTGTAACGCTCTTTATTAATATCAATAATATTTCTTATAAAATTTACAGGAATTATTACCTGGTCGTCAAAACTACTGCCTAAATTATCTTCACCCTCTTTTGCAAGTATGCCAATAACTTTCAACTTTCTACCAAAAATTTTTATTTTTTTCCCAATAGGGTCAGTTTTATCAAAAAGGTTTTCGGCAATTTCGTATCCAATTACTGCAACATTTTTTCCACCATTAGATTCTATAGGTGTAAAATAACGACCATCGAGAAGCTCAATAGAAAGAACTTTATCATAATCCTGCGACACCCCGACAATTGTAGTATTTTCAATATTATTGGATTTAGATTCAACTGTTTTACTTGTCGAAACAACATAAACTCCATAATCCATTCCGTTGCTTCTTTTTTCTAATTTCTTTAATTCATCAATTTTCACGGTAGGTCTTTTCCAATAATCCCACCATGGATAATCAGGATTAAATTCAAACTGAGGCCATTTTTTAATAAATATTACATTTTCTCCAAGCGATTCAATGTTTTTACGAACATAATTTTCCATTGAATCAAAAATTGTAAAAACTGAAATAATTGCAAAAATTCCAATCGTAATTCCAAGCAACGACAATATTGTCCTAAGTTTGTTTGCAGCAATTTCATGCAAAGCAAAAAGAAAACTTTCCCTTAATAATTTTAAAAACAACATTTACTTGTATTCCTTATTTAAAAAAATAATATTTTGTAAAAATAATTAAACTTTTATAACAAATTCTTAATAAAATATTATCTTGCGTTGTTATTTATTAATAAAATTGCAAATTGAAAAAATCATAAAAAATGAAAAAAATAAAAAATGCCTTGATTTCTGTTTATCATAAAGAAGGATTAGATGTTATTATTAAAAAATTAAACGATTTAGGTATTAAAATTATTTCGACAGGAGGCACTTATTCCTACATTAACAGTCTTGGAGTAGATGCTGAAACTGTTGAATCAATCACTTCATATCCTTCAATTCTTGGAGGCAGGGTGAAAACTTTACACCCAAAAATTTTGGGGGGAATTTTGAACAGAAGAGAAAATGAAAATGATAAAATTCAACTTGAAGAATATGAAATACCTGAAATTGACTTGGTGATTGTTGACTTATATCCTTTTGAACAAACAGTGAAATCAACAGATAACGAAGCTGAAATTATTGAAAAAATTGACATTGGAGGAATTTCTCTGATAAGAGCTGCAGCAAAAAATTTTAAAGATGTTGTAATAATTCCTTCTAACGAATATTATGATAAACTGTTGACTCTTTTAAATGAAAAAAATGCTTATTCAACAATTGAAGACAGGAAATTTTTTGCACTACAATCTTTCAATATTTCTTCACATTACGATACTTCTATTTTTAATTATTTTAATAAAAACGAAGACACTAAAGCTTTTAAACAAAGCATCAATGTTTCAAAAAAACTGCGATACGGAGAAAATCCACATCAGGAGGGATTATTTTTTGGAAACCTAAACGATGTTTTTGACCAACTACACGGGAAAGAAATTTCATATAATAATTTGCTTGACATTGATGCTGCTATCAATCTTATAAAAGAATTTGAAGAAACAACTTTTGCGGTCTTGAAACATAATAATGCTTGCGGGTGTGCATGTAATCCAAAATTGTTAGATGCATGGAAAGATGCTTTAGCCGGTGACCCTGTATCTGCTTTCGGAGGTGTGTTGATAACAAACAAAGAAATTGATGCTGAAACTGCTCAAGAAATTAATAAACTATTTTTCGAAGTAATTATATCTCCATCATATCAGCCAGAAGCTCTTGATATTTTAAAAACAAAAAAGAACAGAATAATTTTAAAGAAAAAATCTTATGATTTTTCGTCAAAAGCTTTTAAATCTGCATTAAACGGAATATTATTTCAAGATAAAGACCTAAAAATTGAAACACCTGACGACATGAAATGTGTTACAAAAAAGTCTCCAACAGATAAAGAGAAAGTTGACCTTGCTTTTGCAAACATTATTGTCAAACATTCAAAATCAAACACCATTGTATTAGCAAAGAATAAACAATTGATTGCAAGCGGAGTAGGGCAAACATCGAGAGTTGATTCTTTGAAACAAGCAATTGAAAAAGCTAATAATTTTGAAAAAGACCTAAAAGGAGCAGTAATGGCATCCGATGCTTTTTTCCCTTTTCCCGATAATGTTGAAATAGCTCATAAAGCAGGTATTACAGCTGTTATTCAACCGGGTGGTTCAATCAGAGATAATGAATCAATAAAATATTGTGATGAAAATGAGCTATCTATGGTCTTTACTGGAATAAGACATTTCAGACATTAAGATGCATTTTTCCTACTCTTAGTATTTTATAAACCAAAAATTTGTTTTAGAATTGAAAATTTTTTTATAATTTCGCCTACTTCAAAAACTTAAAAAACAAAAATAATGGGACTATTTTCCTTTTTGACAAAAGAAATAGCAATTGATTTAGGAACAGCAAATACAATTATCATTCATAATGATAAGGTTATTGTTGATGAACCATCTATTGTTGCCATTGAAAGAAAGACCGGAAAAATTATTGCAGTTGGTAAGAAAGCAATGATGATGCATGGAAAAACCCACGAAAACATCAAAACTATTAAGCCTCTGCGTGATGGAGTAATTGCTGATTTTCAAGCTGCAGAACACATGATTAGAGAAATGATTAGAATGACTAGTCCAAAAAAATCATTGTTTCCGCCCGCTTTAAAAATGGTTGTTTGTATTCCTTCAGGTATTACAGAAGTTGAAGAACGTGCTGTAAGAGACTCTGCCGAGCAAGCCGGAGCAAAAGAAGTAAGATTGATTCATGAACCTATGGCTGCTGCAATAGGAATTGGAATAGATGTTCTTGAACCAACAGGAAATATGATTATTGATATTGGCGGTGGAACAAGTGAAATTGCTGTTATTGCTTTAGGTGGAATTGTTAACAATATATCTATTCGTATTGCCGGTGATGATTTTACAAGTGATATTATTGAGTATATTAGAAAACAACATAATATGAACATTGGAGAGCGAACTGCTGAAAGAATAAAAATTGAAGTTGGTGCAGCTCTGCCTGATATTGAAAATCCACCACCGGAATTTGCAGTTCATGGAAGAGATATGTTAACAGGTATTCCTAAAGAAATTATGGTTAATTATGTCGAAATTGCTCATGCATTGGATAAAACCATTTCAAAAATTGAAGCTGCTGTGCTGTCCGCTCTTGAAATGACTCCCCCTGAATTATCTGCTGATATTTTTAAAACCGGGATATATCTTGCTGGTGGCGGTTCATTGCTAAGAGGATTTGATAAACGAGTTCATCTTAAAACCAAGCTTCCTGTTCATGTTGTTGAAGACCCGCTTAGAGCCGTTGCCCGTGGAACAGGGATTGCTCTTAAAAACTTTGATAAATTTACATTTTTAATAAAATAAGTTTTTTAAAATAAACATTCTTGCTTGGGAATTCGATAAAAAAAATTTGTTTTAAATAAAACTTACTAAGACATAATGCGTAATTTATTTACCTTTTTATGGAAATATTATTTTGTTTTTTTACTTTTATTTTTTGAAATAATTTCTGCTTATTTAATTGTAGAAAACAATTATTATCAAAAAGCTTCCTATATTAATTCTACTAATAAAATTACTGCTTCATTAATAAAAACATTTAATAATGTTTCCGGATATTTTTCACTTAAAAAAACTAATGAGCAATTAGCCGAAGAAAACGCAATACTTTATTCAAAATTAGAACAATCTTTTATTATTACTGATAAAAGTATTTCCACAGTAAATGACACTATTTACAAGCAACAATATCAATATCTAAACACAAGAGTTATAAAAAATTCCATCAATAAAAGGAATAATTATTTAATGCTTGATAAAGGAAAAAACCAAGGAATACAAAAAGACATGGGTGTGATTTCATCAAATGGCATTCTTGGAATAATAAAAGATGTATCGAACAATTTCAGTTCCGTAATATCTGTACTTCATGAAAACACAAGGATAAACGCTAAAATCAAAAAGAATAATTTTATGGGAACGGTATTGTGGAATGGTCGCAATTACACTAAAGGTACATTGATTGATATTCCGGCACATGTTAAGATTTCTAAAGGAGATACCATTGTTACAAGCGGCAATTCATTAATTTTTCCTGAAGGAGTTTTAATAGGAACAGTTTTAAGTTATAAAATTAATAAAGGGGATAATTTTTATACTATTTCGTTAAAATACGCTGTTGATTATAACAATGTCTCATTTGCTTATGTAGTAAATAATTTAATGAAAAACGAACAAACCAAATTACAAGAATCCTTTGAAGATGAATAGACTTTTTCTTATAAATATAAGCCGATTTATTGTTTTGATACTTGTTCAAGTATTTCTACTTAACAATATTCAAATAAGCGGATATATAAATCCATATTTATATGTATATTTTATTCTTTTACTTCCTTTTGAAACACCAAAATGGTTACTTCTAAGTTCTGCTTTCTTTCTTGGATTAGGAGTTGATATTTTTTCAGACACTATGGGCATGCACGCAGCTGCAACCGTATTTATGGCTTTTTGCAGACCTTCGATTTTAAAAATAGTTTCTTCTCATCGAGAATATGTTCCAGGTATTCATCCAACAATCGGCGATCTCGGATTTAGGTGGTTCTTTTTATATTCTTTAATTCTTATAAGTATTCACCATTTAGTTTATTTTTATATTGAAGTATTCAAATTCAGTGAATTTTCACAAACTTTCTACAGAGCAATTATTAGTGTGTTTTTCACTTTATTGCTATCTATAATTTTGCAATATCTATTTTATAAACAAAAAAAATGATTACTGCAAAAAACATAGAAATAATGTCTCCGGTTGGTTCTTATGAATCATTAATGGCTGCAATTCAAGGAGGTGCCGATGCTGTTTATTTTGGTATAGAAAACCTGAACATGAGAGCAAACTCATCAAAAAATTTCACGATTAATGACCTCCAAAAGATTTCTGCTATTTGTCAAAAGCATAATATTAGAACATATATTACATTAAATACAATCATCTTTGATGACGAGTTAAAACTAATGAAGCAGATTGTTGATGCAGCAAAAGAGAACAATATTTCTGCTTTGATAGCTTCAGACGTTTCCGTTATGAAATATGCTAAAAGCAAAGGTGTTGAAATTCATATTTCAACACAATGCAACATAACAAACTTTGAAGCAGTTAAGTTTTATTCACAATTTGCTGATGTTATTGTTACGGCAAGAGAACTAGAATTAAAACAAGTTAAAGCAATAATTGACTCAATAAAAAAAGAAGAAATAAAAGGACCTTCGGGAAAACTTATTCAAATAGAAATTTTTGCTCATGGGGCACTTTGTATGGCTGTTTCAGGAAAGTGTTATTTAAGTTTGGATAATGAAAATTCTTCTGCAAATCGTGGTGCTTGTTTACAAATCTGCCGAAGACCCTATAAAGTTACTGATAAAGACGGAGGAATTGAACTTGAAATTGATAACGAATATATTATGTCACCTAAAGATCTTTGTACTATCGGATTTCTTGACAAAATACTATCAACAGGAGTTAGAGTTCTAAAAATCGAAGGAAGAGGTCGCTCACCGGAATATGTAAAAACCGTTACAGAATGCTACAGAGAAGCTACAAACAGTTATTTTGATAAAACTTACTCTGCAGAAAAAATAAAAGAGTGGATGAAAAAACTTAATTCTGTTTATAATCGAGGATTTTGGGAAGGTTATTATTTAGGGGAAAAAATGGGTGAATGGACTAAAAAATACGGCTCGCAAGCCACAAAGAAAAAATTATATGTTGGCAAGATAACTAACTATTTCACCAATCTTAAAGTTGCAGAGGTAAAAATTGAAACAAATAATTTAAGTATTTATGATGAAGTTATTATTCTTGGTCCAACCACAGGGGTTTATGAAGCTACTATTTCTGAAATAAGAGTTAATTTGAAAAATGTAAAAAAAACTATAAAAGGAGAAATATGCTCTATTCCCCTTGAAGAATTAGTTAGAAGAAACGACAAACTCTATAAACTCATAGATTCTGAATTGTGGGAATAAAATTTTAAAAATAATTTTCAACTAATAAATAAATATTAATAATTTTGCATCAAACCAAAAAAAGGGGAATTAGCTCAGTTGGCTAGAGCGTTTGACTGGCAGTCAAGAGGTCAGGGGTTCGACTCCCCTATTCTCCACATTGAACATCAATTATTTATAAGCACATACTTTTAAAAGATTGTATTTTTATACACACAAATATACACGTTTCTTTAATCAAATTCCCTTTTGCCAAACTAAAACTTTTTTACTAGTAAATTTGTTTTAAAAAATGGAAAGAAATTTTTTGAAAGAAATTAAATAATTATCAAATAGAGGAAATCTTTGTTTCGGAATATTTATATATAATACTAATAATTATATCTTTTAATTTTTTATGCACGAAATTATCTTTAATCACGTAATCAAAAGCACCTAATTTAATTGCTTTAAGAGCAATATCTATTTTTTCCTGAGCTGAGATTATTACAACTTTTGTTTCGTCATTGTATTCTTTAATAATTTTAAGAACCTTAAGACCATTTAATCCATTCATGTTATAATCAAGAAAAATAAATTCGGGATTTCTATATAAATTTTTTATACATTCTTCTCCTGATGGAAACATTTGTACATTAGTGAAGTCATAATCATATAAAATTTTTCTAATCAACCTACCATAAATTGGATCGTCATCAACTATATATATTAATAAATCTTTATTTTTCCCTGCCATTTTAGATAGTGTTTGAAAATTATTGATTGCTAACAGCTAAATTAATGCCAATATAAAATACCAAGTCTAAAATGTTGATTTACTATATCTTAACCATATTAAAGAATTAAGTGCAATTTCTTTATTTAGGATTTTATTTCTAAAAAATAGAAAAAAATATATTTGTTTGTTTATTATTAAGAATTTTTCTCTAATTTAGATTTTTTTTTAATAATAAATAATTATGAAATTATTGAAAATTTTTATCGTCGAAGACGATCCAATGTACGCAAAAATTTTGAATTTTCATCTTTCAAAAAATCCGGATTATGAAATAGAAAATTTTGCTAGCGGTAAAGAATGTATAAAAAATTTATATAAAAATCCCGCAATAATAACTCTTGATTACACTCTTCCAGACATGTCAGGTATGGAAGTTTTAAAAAAAATAAGAAAACATAATTCTGATATAAGTGTAATAATAATTTCAGGGCAAGAAAACGTATCAACTGCAGTAAATCTTCTTAAAGAAGGAGCATACGATTATTTAGTGAAAGATAACGAAACAAGGGACAGGATTTGGAATTCCATTAAAAATATCAGAGAGAATCTTGAGCTGAAAAATGAAATTTCAGTTTTAAGGGAAGAAATTGAAAAGAAGTATGAATTCAATAAAATTTTAATAGGAAATAGTCCATCTCTTTTTCATGTTTTTAGTTTAATGGAAAAGGCTGCCAAATCAAATATCACTGTTTCAATTACAGGAGAAACAGGAACGGGAAAAGAATTGGTGGCAAAGGCAATTCATTATAATTCTCAATGGAAAAGAAAACCATTTGTTGTTGTTAATGTTTCAGCAGTTCCAAAAGATTTAATAGAAAGTGAAATGTTTGGACATGAAAAAGGAGCGTTCACAGGAGCAATCTCAAAAAGAATTGGAAAATTCGAAGAAGCACATAAAGGCACATTGTTTTTAGATGAAATAGGAGAAATGGATATAGCAATGCAATCAAAATTGCTTAGAGTGCTCCAGGAGAAAGAATTTACAAGAGTTGGTGGAAACGGCAATGTTAAAGTAGATGTAAGAGTAATTGTTGCAACTCATAGGAATTTATTAGATGATGTTAAAAGTGGTAGATTCAGAGAAGATTTATACTATAGATTGCTGGGACTTCCTATAGAATTACCACCCCTAAGAGACAGAAGCAATGATATATTGATTCTGGCAAAATATTTTATTGATGAATTCTGCAAGGAAAACAAAATGCCGAAGATAAATATTTCTTCCTCTACACAAGACAAACTTATGAGATATCCATTCCCGGGAAATGTTCGTGAACTTAAGGCTGTTATGGAGCTTTCGGCAGTTATGACAAATTCAAGTACTATTGACCCTGATGATGTTAATTTTTATTCAACAAGCTCAATGACAGATTTACTTTTGCAAGAATGTTCTTTACAGGAATACACAAGAAAAATCATTAAGAGCTATCTTAACAAATATAATAACGATATTCTTCTTGTGGCTAAAAAATTAGACATTGGAAAATCAACCATATACAGAATGAAAAAAAATAAGGAGATTTAAAATTATTTATTCTATTTCACTGAAAATAACAACTCTTATCGGTTTTTCTTTATAAACAAAAGTTTTTCCTTTTATTATAATCTTAATTGAATTGCCATCTTTTTTAATTATTGAAATTTTATATGGCTCTAAATAATTAATTTTAATATTATTGGCAACTATCTCTTGAGATTCTTCAGAAATAAAATCATAAATAGATTTCCCAACTACTTCCGAAACCTGATATCCTAAAATGTTTTCTATAGCTTTGTTTGTTTCTAAAATAATTCCTTTTTCGTGTATTAATACACATTCCTTTGTAGCATCAGCAATTGCTTGATACAAATCGTTATTTATTGTAATTTTTTCATCCTTTTTAACAATTTCTGTAACATCGTGCATCAGGGTAACAAAATATCCTTCCTGAGGACAATATGCCTGAAGATTAATCCATTGTTTGTTGAATTTATTATAAACTTTATAACGCTCATGACCACCATCATTTAATTTAACTAAAAAGTCTTTCCAATTATTAAAATATGCCTTAATTTCCGGATAAATATCGGAAAGTTTTCTTCCAATAAAATCATCTTTTTTATACTCACATAATTTTTCAAAAATATTATTAGTTTCAACAAAAATCGCATCAACTGGTGTTCCATTGTTGTCATAAATAAATTTTGAATATAAAAATCCATCTTCAAGATTTTTATATAATGAGCGGTATTTGAATTTGCTTTTGGAGCTTTCGCGTTCTGCAACTCCAACAAGTTCTTTTGATTTTATTAATATTAATACACTTATATATGAAGATAAAATAAAGAAAACCAAGCATGTTGCAAAAGAAATCCAAATGCTATTTGATAAAGGAACATTTAACTTAGTAACAATTAATGTGAAATCAAGCAAAATAAGTGCAAAAGCTGAAAATGAAAAAAAATATATTTGGGACTTTTTTATAGCAAATAAACCAAGTAAAAACAAACAAACCAACAGAAAGGATAATGATTCAAATATTCTTAAATAAGAAATGGTCTCCAGATAATAATAATCGTTAATAATATAAGCGAAAAAATAAAATGAAAGCAAAGATAAAGCTGTAAGGTTTCCTGCAATTTTAACTTTTTTCATCCGAAGATAATATAAAGATAAGAATACTAAAGAAATACTAAAAAGTTGCCCAATAATACTAAAAGTATTTTTTTCAAAAAAAAGCAGAAAAAAGAATGAAATAAATAAAAACAAAAGTTCTAATAGGTCAACATATAACAAGTATTTTGCTTTATTTCTAATTTCCAACGAGCGTTTTCTGTATCCTGAAATAAAATATTTTCTTAGCTTATGTGTTAATTGTTCCATGAAGTAAAAATAAATGTTTAAATTTAAAAAAACAACAAAAATTCATATTCTAAATTTTGATTAATTTTGCAAAAATAATAAAACTTATCATTTCTGAATTATATGGAAAATTTTGACTCTTGTTCATTAAATATTCTAATCCAGTTTGCTTATATATTAAACCCATTTTCTTTAGCTGCCGGAATATGTTTTATAATAACAATGTTTTTATTATTGTGCTCTGCTTTAATATCCGGTTCCGAGATAGCTTTTTTTTCTTTAAACCCATCGCAACTTCACGAATTAAAAAATAATAACACAAAGAGAAACAAAATAATAATTAAGCTTCTTGAAACTCCTAAGAAATTATTAGCAACTATCCTCATTGCTAATAATTTTATTAATGTTGCGATTGTAATTCTTTCAGCGTTCATAATTAATAAAACATTTGATTTCTCCGGCTATCAAATTTTAGGATTTATTATACAGGTTATTGTTATTACTGCTATTATTTTATTATTCGGAGAAATAATGCCAAAAATGTATGCAACTCAAAATGCTGTGATTTTTGCAAATTTTATGTCAAGTCCTATAAGATTATTATTAAAAATTTTACATCCTCTGAGTTTATTATTAGTAAATTCAACATCAATTATTGATAAACGTATTTCAAAAAAAGCACCTGACATTTCCATTGATGAGTTATCAAAAGCTATTGATATTACTGCTAACAAAGAAGACACCCAACAAAAAATAGAAGAAAAAAAGATTTTAAAAGGAATTGTAAAATTTGGCGACATTGATGTCAAAGAAATAATGAAAGCAAGAATTGATGTAACGGCAATCAACGAAGAAATAAATTTCAAAGATTTGCTAAAAATTATTCTTGAATCCGGGTTTTCACGAATTCCTGTTTATAAAGACAATTTTGATACTATTTTAGGAATTATTTATATAAAAGATTTGGTTCCATATTTAGAAAATGGAAAAGAATTTAATTGGATAGATAAAATGAAACCCGCTTTTTTTGTTCCTGAAAACAAAAAAATTAATGTGCTTCTAAAAGAATTTCAAGAAAAAAAAATCCACCTTGCTATTGTTGTTGATGAATATGGAGGAACTTCCGGAATTGTTACTCTTGAAGATATTATCGAAGAAATTGTTGGCGAAATAAGTGACGAATTTGATAAAGAAACCGACGATTTTATTTACTCAAAAATTGATGATAATAATTATATTTTCGAAGGTAAAACAACGCTTAACGATTTGTATAAAATTATTGGTATCGAAGATTATGTTTTCGATGATATTAAAGGCGAGTCCGACACTATTGCTGGCTTAATTCTTGAACTTGAAGGCAAAATACCGGAAAAAAACGAAATTATAACATATCAGAATTTTCAATTTAAAATCATTGCTACTGACAATCGTCGTATTAAAAAAATTAAAATTACTATTAATGATAAGAACAAAATTTAATTATGTCCTGTTTATAGTAATTGCTATAGGAGCATTTGTGTTTTTTCAATCATGTGGAAATGATTACGTGCCTAAACCAAGAGCTTATTTTAGAATTGCATTGCCGGAAAAACAATACACAAAATTTGACTCATGTTTTCCCTATAAATTTGAATATCCTGTATATGCTAAATTAGTTCCCGATTATAATATAAATAGTGAACCCTATTGGATAAATATTGATTTTCCTGAATATACAGGAAGACTTCACCTAAGCTACAAGCCCATAGAAAACAATCTTAAAAAATATATAGAAGATTCAAGAAATCTCGCAAACAAACATATTCCCAAGGCAAATGCAATCAATCAAAATATAATAATAAATAATAAAGAAAGAGTTTTTGGATTATTGTATAATATTAAAGGTTCAGAAGCAGCTTCCGCATATCAGTTTTATTTAACTGATAGCACAAATCATTTTGTTAGAGGTGCTCTCTATTTTAATCTTACTCCAAACAATGACTCTTTGGTGCCTGTTATAGAATTTATTGAAGAAGACATTAACCACCTTGTGAATACTTTTAAATGGAAATAATAAGCAATAATACAATCTCAAAATCGTTGTAATTATTTCGCAGTAAAATGAAAAATTATTTTTTTCTTTCTTATAAATATCTTATTTTCGCTTTTTAAAATCAAAAACAATGTCAAACTGTTTAGTAATCATACCGACTTATAACGAAAAAGAAAATATTGAACTAATAATTCGTAAAGTTGTTTCATTAGAAAAGGATTTTCATATTCTTATTGTTGAAGATAATTCTCCTGACGGCACTGCTGATATTGTTAAATCTCTAATTAAAGAATTTCCTGAAAAATTATTCATTGAAGAACGAAAAGGAAAATTGGGTTTAGGCACTGCATATATCCACGGTTTTAAATGGGCTTTAGAAAGAAACTATGAATATATTTTTGAAATGGATGCTGATTTCTCTCATAATCCCGAAGACCTTGAACGACTTTATGATGCATGCGCCAATCAAGGAGGAGGTTTAGCTATAGGCTCAAGATATATTTCTGGAGTTAATGTTGTTAACTGGCCAATGGGAAGAGTTTTAATGTCATATTATGCTTCAAAATATGTTCGAATTGTTACCGGCTTAAAAATAAAAGACACCACAGCCGGCTTTATTTGTTACACAAGAAAAGTTTTGAAAGCCATAAATTTAGACAAGATAAGATTCACCGGCTATGCTTTTCAAATTGAAATGAAATTTACTGTTTCGAAATTAGGTTTTAAAATTATTGAAGTCCCTATAATTTTTACAGACAGAACTTTGGGTGAGTCAAAAATGAATAAAAGTATTTTTAAAGAAGCTATTTTTGGAGTGATTAGTTTAAAAATAAAAAGCTGGTTTAAAAAATATGAAAGAGTTGACAATTAACATTTTTTTACTCTTGAAAAATACTAAGGTATAGGTATTCCCTATACCTTTTTTTATTAAATTTGTTCTTTATGTCAAACAAGATTTATATAAAAAATGCAAGAATTGTTAATGAAGGAAAAATCTTTCAGGGAGCAATATTGATTGAAGATGAAAAAATTTCAAATGTTTTCCCAAAAGACGAAACTCCAGAAAATATTAATCCAAAACAAACTACAATAATAGATGCAAAAGGCAAATATCTTCTGCCCGGAATTATTGACACACACGTTCACTTTAGAGATCCCGGGCTAACCCACAAAGCAGATATTTTCACAGAAAGCAAAGCAGCAATTGCCGGAGGAGTTACATCTTTTATGGATATGCCTAATACTATTCCAAACGTTTTAACACAAACAATTTTAGAAAATAAATTTAAACTTGCCGCAGAAAAATCTCTTGCAAACTTTTCTTTTTATATGGGTGCTTCAAATAATAACCTTCAAGAAGTTTTAAAAACAAATCCTGAAAATGTTTGTGGAGTAAAAGTTTTTCTGGGCTCTTCAACAGGAAACATGCTTGTTGACAATCTGGAGGTCTTGAACGAAATTTTCTCTAAATCAAAAATGTTGATAGTGGCTCATTGTGAAGATGAAACAATAATAAAAAACAATATTAAAATATTCAAAGAAAAATTTGGAGAAGATGTTCCAATTGAAAAACATGCTTTAATCCATAGCGAAGAAGCGTGTTTTAAATCTTCCAACTTTATAATAAAAATTGCAAAAAAACATAATTCCCGTTTGCATGTTTTACATCTTTCAACAGCCAAAGAAACCGATTTGTTTAATAATGAAATCCAATTAAAAGACAAAAAAATCACATCTGAAGTCTGTGTTCATCATCTTTGGTTCAACGAAAAAGATTATCAAAAAAAGGGAGTCTTAGTAAAATGGAATCCTTCAATAAAAACCGAAAACGACCAAAAAGCACTTTTCGAAGCATTGATGAATGATAAAATAGATATTATCACAACCGATCACGCCCCTCATAAAATTGAAGAAAAACTAAACACATATTTTAAATCCGCCTCAGGAGGTCCTTTCATTCAACATTCATTGCCTGCGATGCTTGAGTTTTTTCATAATAAAAAAATCTCTTTGGAAAAAATCGCTGAAAAAATGTGTCATAATCCGGCTGTTTGCTTTAACATTAAAAATCGTGGTTTTATTCGTAAAGGATATTATGCTGATCTGACTTTGGTTGATACAAATTCACCATGGGAAGTTAACAAATCCAATATTTTATACAAATGCGGATGGTCGCCTTTGGAAGGACAGAAATTTAATTCAAAAATTACTCATACTTTTGTCAACGGAAATTTAGTCTTTGAAAACGGAAAACTTAATGAAACCGTTAAAGGAAAACGACTCTTATTTAATGCTTAAACTTAATTTTTGATGAAAAAAACATTTCTTTTACTTATAATATTTTTCATAACAATATTTGGATATTCTCAAATTCCTCCCGGATATTATAATAATGCCCAGGGTTTAACCGAAACAGCTTTAAAAACTGCCCTTCATAATATTATTGATAACCATACAGTGGTTTCTTATAGCTCACTAATAACTCATCATCAAACAACAGATAAAAAACCAAATAACAAAGTTTGGGATATGTATTCTGATATACCTGGAGGAACTCCTCCTTATCAATTCATTTTTGTAACAGACAAATGTGGAAATTATGCTAAAGAAGGAGATTGTTATAATCGTGAACATTCTTGGCCTCAAAGCTGGTTTAATAGCTCATCACCAATGAAATCAGACTTATTTCATGTTTATCCAACTGATGGTTACGTTAATGGAAAAAGAAGTAATTATCCTTTCGGAGAAGTTGCTAACGCAACATGGACTTCTCAAAACGGAAGTAAAGTAGGCCCTTGTTCAAGTGCATTAGGTTATTCGGGAATTGTTTTTGAACCTATCGACGAGTATAAAGGCGATTTTGCCAGAACTTACTTTTATATGACTGTTAGATATTTCAACGAAGATTCTAATTGGCTCAACAACGACATGGTCAATGGTGCTGAAATTAAAAGCTGGGCTTTGATTATGTTGCTTCAATGGCATCAGGACGATACGGTCAGCACAAAAGAATTAAACCGAAACAATGCTGTTTATTCTATTCAAGGAAACAGAAATCCTTTTATTGACCATCCGGAATATTCAAATCTAATTTGGGGAACACCATCAAAAACAGTAATTAAAAATCCTTCTGAAAATGATATAATTATTTATCCCAACCCCGTTAATGATTATTGTACAATCTCTTTTTCAAACATTGATTTCTATGAAAATTTTAACATAATGCTTTATGATATCATGGGAAAACAAACAAATATCTCATTGAAAAGAAATAATAACAAAATAATTTTAAATACTGAAAATTTACCAAAAGGCATTTATTTTTTAAAAATTCAAAATTCTACTAAATCAATTAATTACTACAAAAAACTTATTAAGGGGACTTCTAATAATTACTTCGCATCAAGATTTTCAGAGTTTTTCATAGACGATGAAAATTTTTGAAGCACTATTGAGATAATGTGAGAAAATTTGAAGAAGTATATGGAAAACTC
>Ga0075123_10000315_pt1 | contig 25877 bp, 20 predicted proteins | sample AntAceMetag02UKX_FD_69808 | JGI IMG/M metagenome (GOLD analysis project Ga0075123, IMG submission 69808) | Saline lake microbial communities from Ace Lake, Antarctica - Antarctic Ace Lake Metagenome 02UKX | ecosystem: Environmental > Aquatic > Non-marine Saline and Alkaline > Saline | place... | reverse complement strand
ATATAGCCGGTAAAGCTCTCATGGGTGGGTACTCCGGGGTCATCGATGAATACCCACACTATGTCCAGAGCAGCCGGTTCGAGAACTGAATACATAACATTATCCAATCCCAATCCCTCGCCATCTGCGTCTTCGATAATACGTACCTCGGCAATAGGTATATCACTTATGTATCCCCTGAATTCTTTTGAAATGGGAGGGCCTGTGCCGTTTGGATTAACAGGCATAGGAAATTCACCTATAATATTGCCGTTACTATCTTTGAGAATGATCTTTTCATTTGTGCTCGTAATTTCACTGTCCACAATGTATACGCCAAAAGACACAACTGGCGTTGGGAAAGTAATTGAGTATGATGAACGATCACCTGAAGGCATAAGCGTATGAGTAGGGCTGACGTACTCCGGCTTCGTTGGTGGCTCAAACAGAACCAAGTCAGCCCCGCTTTCCACCGCAGCAAATTGTATTTCAAGATTCGACCACTCATTACCATCTATAGTAGGTTGTCCCACTACAGGTGTTCCATCACCATAACTTTCAAAATCAATGAAATACTGTGGGTTACCTGCAACAGCATTAAAATCATTTATGTCATTAAACTCTTCAACTCCAGCCACACAAACCGAACTTATGCAAAACATAAATATTGTGAGTTGGATTATTGAACTGTATTTTCTGCCGAGATCCTTTTTCATAATATTCCTTCCTTTATTAAGTGTTCGTGGTTCGTGGTTCATTGTTCATTGAGCTTTGTGGGTAGGTTTATCAGCCATAGTTTTTTTGCCGGCTTTTTTTGTCCGTTCGATCGTACGGACGGCTGGTTGAACCTTCCCGCCATCGCTTCGATGTTCTGCTTGTAATCGAAGCGCAGCATTCCCGTATCGCCTTCGTCGTTTGAGAAATCAATCTGCTCGACGACGTCGGTTTCCATATCAATTGTGTAGGTAAGTTTGTTGTTATCGTAAGTTAAAATGACTTGCGCTTTTTTGCTTTCGGCGTCGTAATCGGTTTCGAAGGGGACGCCCTGCTCGGCGGCGTCTCTGCGGACGGTGTCTATTGTGTGAAGGCCCATCCAGGGGCGGGAAAGGCCTTTGAAGAATGTTCCGGCCTTATAGGTGGCAACGGCCTTTCGACCTTTATACTCGATTGCCCCACTGCTGGTATCGACGAAGCGGAGTTTGTCGCCGATATTTAGTGTTAGCCAGGGGGTGCGCTTTTGGGTTTGGCCGTATACGAAGGGTATTCGGCCGGTCCCGCGGACTCTGTGGCCTTTGATTCGGCCTGTAATGGTAAAATAGGTCCAGCCCCTTCTGTGCATGGCGTCGCGATTATCTTCGACCTTTGCGTTGGCGGGCCAGTTTGGCTGCCACCACTCCTCGATCACAACATGGTCACGGTCTTCGGCCCAAACCTTATCACCACTTTGTATCACCAGCGAAGCTGCGCCCAACGACGAAATGTCACTGCTGCTGTATTGGCGGCGCTCAAGTTGAGCGAGGAACCGGCCCAACTTTTCGCCGTCGCCCGGCAGTTGCCAGACGGACAAGTCACTATGCCAGGGCCGATGATTATCGATATGAATCCGCTTTTTGCGACTGTCGTAGTAGAAGTTGCCTTCTTCATTATGCCTCTGGGGGACATATACGGTCTTGCCCGCTAATATTCTCATCATCACGGGTCCGTGCGAACCGTCGGGATAGTAGTACCAGTAATCGGCCTCGGCCTTATCCGCCGGCTGGCTGGTAACTGGAGGTTCAATAACAGGAGAATGCGTCGCGCGGCCCCTCGCTCCGTCATTCGAAACCAGCGATCCGACGACGGCAACCGATCCAACGGCGGCGGCGGCAGAGAATGTCACTACGGCGACCTTGCTTGTCGCGGCAACGGCCAGGGCGGCGGTCATGCTGGCTTTGGCAGCAGCGGCTGAGACCGTAACCTGGGCGGCGGCAGCCTTGGTCGGGGCGGTGAGCCTGCCGAACAGCGCCATCGCCAGGACGAACGAGCCTTTGCCGAAACCCTTGCGCGAGAGCTGCTTTTCAAATGCTTTTCTGGCGCGGTAAAACATTTTCTTGGCGCTGAAGGTGGTGCAGCCGACCGATTCTGCTATCTCGGAATACTTCATATCCCGGTAGCACCGCATGGTGAGAACGGCCCGCTGCTTTGGCTTGAGGGCGTCCATTGTGGTCAGGACGATTTCTTTGAACTCGGCGGTGACCATCTCGGCAATCGCCTCCCGGCCGTCCGGCGGCAGCTTACTATCGCCGACCTGGGAAAGGGGTACTGTTTTGCGGCGGTTTGCGTGACGATGATGACTGTTGACCTTATTGACTGCTATCCGCGAGAGCCAGGGCCAGAATTTCTCGGCGTCGCTCAATTGTCCGACCGTCCGCAGCATCTTCATTATCGTTTCCTGGGCGATCTCTTCGGTGAGGTCGTCGTCGAGTGTTAGGCGGTAAATATCGGTTCGGATTCGCTCCCGGGCCAGTTTGGCGAGCCGATTCAGGGATTCCTTGTCGCCCCGCTGGGCCTGTTGTACCAATTTGATGTGATCGTTATCCTTTTTCATTTCGTGTCACCTATATATATGATGCACACCGGGGCCAAAAGGGGACACTTTTTTTTGGAAAAATCGCCAAAACCGCTTTCGTTGAGCCGTGAGGGCGGTTTGCGGGAAGGTTTTGGGAAAGGTGGGAGCATACTTGCAATCGGATTCCAAAGACGTACAATAAATACGGTCTAAGGGCTGGATTTGGGTAATAAGGGGCTTGATTTATGATTGTTGGGGTATTGAAAGCTCATGTGCATATGCAGGGGATTGACTCTCTTAAGCAGAAGAGGGGTATCGTCAAGAGTGTCATCGGGCGGCTTAAGAGCAGATTTAATGTCTCGGTCGCCGAAGTGGATCGCCATGATAATAAGAATTACGCAATCATTGGCATGGCGGTGGTCAGCAACGAGACCGGCTTTATAGATAAGCAGTTCGACAAGATCGTCGAGTTTATGCAAAAAGACGGGCGATTCTACCTCGGCGAAATCGAGCGCGAGACGTTTTGAGGCCCCGGCCGTAAGCGAGCACTTGAGACCTTGTGTGTTGATCTTAAAAGATTTGACCGATTACGAAGCTCGCACTTAGGAAGATGTCTATCGCCAAAGCCGCACCGAGGATGACCCATCGGAGCCAGTGAATCCGCAATTTGGCGCAAGTGACGAAAAATAATATCGAAATCGCGACCGTACCTAATATATACAGCTTGGCGGTCTGGACAAAAAGGCGTGCGTATCCATCGGCTAATCCTGCGAAAACTGAGAAGTATTTTGTTGCCAGCAGCAACGTGATTATCGCCAGGGCCGCCATGACGGAGGCGCCGGCTAAAGTCCATTTTTTGTCGGCAATGCCGGAGCATACAAGTGCCTGCATTCCCGCGCCGATCATTACGGCGCAACAAAGGGTCGGGACAGCGGCCCACATCACGGGAGCGACCTCAAAAAACGGGCCGGAGAAAGCTAATATTGTGCCGGCTAAAAGGATTGCCATTGTGCCAAGGCGTCTTGCTTTCACGAGCATTGCAAGGCCCATCAACAAACATGCTATCGGTACATGGTAGAAACCGATCAGTGTCAGCCCGCGTTTGGCGCTTACCAGCGGAGCCAACAAGCCCACCAGGTCTGATCCCTGCAGAGTTGTGTGTATCGGCATTGGGAAAAAATGTAGATAAGCGGTAATCTGAAAGAAGACCACTATTGCCAGAAAGGGCAGAGCCGAAAGCGGCAATCTCAACCACTGCCGGCCGCCTCTCGGCCCGAATGCAGCCGGGCAAAACAGCCAGGGAATAGTCGCCGCCAGGAAAGCTGCGCTGGGATGAAATTTTGTCATTCCGAGTACGAACGGGCCGAAGCCGTAAATTGCCCCCGAGAATAACGAGCCGGCAAACGACCCGACCCATCGCCGGCTCAGCACGAAACAGCCTGATGACGCCAGGGACAAATTCAGAACCGTCGCGCAGACTAATTTCGGTTCGCCTTTGAAATACGGCAGGTAAAGATAGACAGCTAAGAGTAAGTAAATCACACCTGCTGCAGCGAACTGGCTCAAGCGTTTTATCATACACTGTCTACGAATTTAGCGGCCGTCGATGGAGAAGACGGCTCAGAGCGCTACCTTTGGCTCTGTCGTTTTCTCTGCCGCCGGTTTTTTTATATCCACTATGTCTATCGCCGATTTCGCACATGTCGATTTCGCACATTCCCCGGTCCAGCAATAGTGACAAAGCTTTTCCTTCGGATGTCCGATGGCACTAATCATATCATCTATCCTCTGGTATCTCAGTGTGGTGACTCTCAAGTCTTTGGCGATCCATTCCACCATTTTTTTGTATTTTTCGGAATTGTGATCCACGTATTCCGAGACATCTTTTAGGTCATGTCCCTCCAGGGCGCGAATTGCTTTACGGGCTGAAAGCTCATGGATCGAGCGCGTGGAAAAATTGAATTTGCACGGGAACATCAACGGCGGGCACGCAGGTCTTACGTGTACTTCTCTGGCGCCGCAGTCCCAGAGTTTCTTGACAGTAAAGTTTTTGAGCTGTGTTCCCCTGACGATTGAATCTTCGCAGACGACGATGCTGTTTTGTTCGATGACCTGCTTGATGGGGATAAGTTTCATGTTTGCGATGAGGTCGCGTGTAGCCTGCGATGGTGGTGTATAGCTTCTGCCGTATCCCGGGGTGTACTTGACGAGTGGTCTTCTGAACGGTTTTCCCGATTCCATAGCATATCCCAGAGCGTGTGCGGAGCCTGAGTCCGGGATGCCGGAAATCAGGTCGACGTCAATGTCTTTGTCACGTCTGGCCAGAAACCGGCCGGATTTTTCCCTGACGATCTCCACATTTATCCCTTCATAGCTCGATGCGGGAAAACCGGTATATATCCAGAGAAACGCGCAGATTTGGTTCATATCTTCTCTGCCCGGCCTTCTCTGCATTATACCGTCTTCGTTTATGAGGATTATCTCCCCTGGTTCGAGTTCTTTTGTTACGACAAAGTCATTGTTTGGAAAAGCACAGCTCTCACTGGTCACGGCCCAGGCGTCATCGCGCTTTCCGACAATAAGTGGTGTATATCCGTATCTGTCTCTTGCCGCATAAACTCCGGCTCTGTGGAGCAGCAGCAGTGAGCAGGAACCTTCTATGGCCTCGAACATGTTCTCGATGCCGTCTATAAGATTGTTTCCCTGGTTGATTAGTTTTGCTATCAGCTCGGTGCCGTTGACTCCTTTCTTGCCCACTTCGCTGAAGGATACTCCTTGTTTGAGCAGTTTTGCGGCCAACTCCTCGGTGTTTTCGACAATTCCGTTGGTGACTATGCAAAACGGGCCGAATCTTGAGTTCAGATAAATGGGTTGCTCTTCGAAGGCGCTGATAACACCAATGCCTTTGTTGCCGTCCATGCGCTCATAATCGTCGTAGAACTTTGACTTGAACTGGCTCTGGCTCAAGTTATGTATCTGACGGGTAAAATCCTGGCCGAGCACCGCCAGGCCGCCATATTCTGTTCCCATGTGTGAATGATAATCTGTGCCGTAAAGAAGTGTTTCTGTGCAATTTCCCTTTGCCACTACTCCAAAAATACCGCTCATCTTCTACCTCCTTTTTAGTGTATTTGATATTTACTATTTGATATTTTCTGTATGCAGCGCCCGACTGCACGATTGCTCGATTCCTTTTCGGCAGGTTATTTGAGAATCACTTTTCCGCTACCGGTTGTTACCCTTCCAATTTTGAAAACTCTTTCGCCGTATCTGGTCAGTTTCTTTTTGATCGAATCGGCGAAGTCCTCAGCCACTATCAGAACAAACCCTATACCCATGTTGAAAACCCTGAACATCTCCTCTTCTTCGACGGGGCCCTTTTCCTGCAGGCATCCGAATATGCCCGGCACAGTCCAGCCCGCCTTCCTGATCACTGCGTTGCAGTTGGTCGGCAGAACGCGCGGAATATTTCCGACCAATCCACCGCCGGTGATGTGGGCCATCCCGTGAACGACCTGCTTAACCTTGTACCGCGACAAAAGCTTAACTACGGAGCGAACATAAATCCGCGTCGGCTCCAGCAGCACATCGCCTAAAACGGCGCCGTCAAGCTCGGGCAAAGCATCGGTCATTTTCAGGCCCGCTTTTTTGAAACAGATATTGCGAACAAGTGTGTAGCCGTTACTGTGCAGCCCGCTCGACGCCAGGCCGAGAATGATGTCACCGGCCCTGATATTCTTTCCGGTAATGATTCTTTTTCGCTCAACGACCCCTACGGCAAAGCCGGCCATATCGAAATCGTCTTTGCGGTAAGTGTCCGGCATTTCAGCCGTCTCGCCGCCTATCAAGGCGCAGTCTGCCAACCTGCACCCGGCCGCGACGCCCTTAACTAATTCAGCAACCATCGCGGGTTCGAGCTTGTGGACTCCCAGGTAATCGAGGAAAAACAGCGGCTCAGCGCCCTGAACCAGCATATCGTTGACGTTCATCGCCACCAGGTCAATCCCGACGGTATCGAATTTGCCGATCTTGGCAGCCAATTGCACCTTACTGCCCACACCGTCGCTGCACGCGACTAATACAGGACTGCGGTAGTTCTTCTTGAAAAGTCGCTCGTCATAGTCGAGCCTGAACATCCCCGCGAAGGCGCCTTTCGAACCCATGACCCTCGGCCCGAACGTGCTCGCGACGTATCCGTGGATACACTCGACCATTTCGTCGTTGGCGTCGATGTTGACGCCGGCCTGCTCATAACTGAGGTATTCACTCATTTGTCTGGGACCGATTGTCAAACAGATGCATCTGGTAACGCTCAAGAGCAAACTTGTTTACCGCCACGTCTGTAGGTATCCTGTATTTGCCGCTCCAGCACGCCGTGCAATAGTGGTCGCCCGGCAGAGCAGCACACGAAAGCAATCCCTCCAATGACAGATAACCCACGCTGTCGACATCGAGAAACTTTGTGATCTCATCTAAGCTGCGATTGTTCGCCAACAATTCCTCCCTGGTCGGAAAATCAATGCCGTAAAAGCACGGGTACCTGATCGGCGGACAACTCACACGCATGTGTATTTCCTTTGCGCCCGCTTCACGAAGGTTTCTGATCTTGCCCCGGGTTGTTGTGCCGCGAACAATCGAATCGTCCACCACCACTACGCGCTTGCCGGCCACGGCCTCCTTGATAATCGCCAGCTTAAGCTTGACCTCTCGCTCCCTCTTCTTCTGTCCCGGCGAGATAAAGGTCCTGCCGACATAATGGCTCCTGACCATCCCCATATCGAATGGGATTTGGCTTTGGTCGGCATAACCAATCGCCGATGACGTCCCCGAGTCGGGGACCGGTATCACGACATCGGCCTGGACGGGGTGTTCTTTCGCCAATTGTCGACCGAGCTTCTTTCTGATTTGATGCACATTCTCTCCGAACAAAAAGGAATTTTGCTTTGAGAAGTAAATATGCTCGAAAATACAGTGCGCCGGCGTCACCGAGCCCGGCTTGACAAAGAACCTGCTGTGCAAGCCGTTCTTGTCTAAGCGAACGATTTCACCCGGCTCGATTTCGCGAATGAATTTCGCTCCTATCGTATCGAAAGCGCAGCTTTCGCTGGCAACAACATGACAGCCGTTCTCGGTTTGACCAATACACAAGGGCCTAATACCGAAAGGATCGCGAGCCGCCTCGATATAGTCTGCAAACAGGAACACTAAAGAATACGCACCCTGCAGATGATTAAGAACATGCTCCAGAGGATCGGGCTTACTGACATGGGTCGGCTTGGCCAGAAGATGAGTAATTACCTCAGTGTCGCTGGTGGACTTGAATATGCTGCCGTACGCTTCGTACTCGTCTCGCAGCAGCATCGCATTTATAAGATTACCATTATGCGCCACCGCCACCTGACCGCGGGAATACTCGCTCAACAACGGCTGACTGTTGACGACCTTGCTCGATCCGGTCGTCGAATACCGCACATGACCTATCGCTATGGGATTGGCCAGCTTGGCGAGAAAGTCGGATCCGCTGCGAAACACGCGCATCACGGTGCCCATGCCTTTGTAGCACTGTATTGCTTGCCCGTCGCTGGAGGCGATGCCTGCCGATTCCTGGCCGCGGTGTTGAAGGCTGTAAAGGGCGTAATATGTTTTCTGGACGGCCTCCGGATCTCCGAAAATGCCGAAAAGGCCGCAATTCTCTTTCTTGTCAGACGTCATAAACCCCTGCATTCGATAATTTGAAAAGTCAAAAACACCTACGAGCCAACCGAGTGGTCAGTTTAGTCAATTGCCAAACCAAAGTCAAAATTTAACGCAAATTTCGCAAAACAATTGCTATATTAATCCTCAATCCTGTTAAGCTCATACCGCGCAAGGTTGAATCAGCACCGATACACTACAACCGCAGGGACTTGCCGGCCCTCCGCAAACTCGCTCTCAAGGGACTCTGCAAATGCAAGAAGTGAAAAACACCGCCGCTGCTATTCTTCCGGATAAAGAAAACCGGGCATCCGCCGAATTTTGCCCTCGCCGGTGATGCACACAAGCAAAGTGGAGCCTTCAGCCAACAATACCCCGTCGTCGGGTCGTGTCAGCTTGTAGCTGTGCTCTATCTTGCTGGCACTTACCTTTGAGCAGGTCGTTTCCAGTTCCAGCTTGTCGTCGTATCTTGCCGGCTGGCGAAATCTCACTCGCAGTTCGGCCACAACAAAGAACACGCCGGACGCCTCGAGGTCTTTATAGGCCAGCCCGTTAGCCCGCAAAAGTTCGGTACGCCCCATCTCGAACCAGACGGGATAAACGCTGTGATGGACCATTCCGCCCTGGTCGGTCTCGGCGTAGCGCGGCACAATCGTTATGACCTTGCTTTGAATTGTCGTACGTTCAGGAAAATCCATTTAATTACCTTTGGCTAAGAAAATAGCACAAAGCCCGACAATTGCAACATTTAGCCCGCAAAAATACTTCAGCAGCCACATTAACAAACCGATACCTCTTTTCGAAGACTGCACCCGGGTACTAAATATTAGGACGTTTCGAAAGAGAGAGCTAAGTCTTGATCGATTCGTTTCTTATGTTATAATCTGAACTTACGCCGGTTTTAGGCGTATTTTTACCACTCGAACAAACAGAACGAAAGGATAAATTATGAAAAGCCGTTCACTCAGATTGCTGTTTTTGGGGTCTGTCACCGTTTTCTTCCTCGCCGGCGATTTGCCCGCGCAGACCGCCCCACGGCCCGGTGTCAATCTAAAAGCACCGCAACCGGGACTGTCGGCCAAAACGGCGCCGTCGAAAGCTGCAACCGTGAGAAAAACGGATCCTAATGCGGTCGTCGCCACCGTAAACGGCGTCAAAATTACCGAAGCAGAGGTCCGGGCCGGCATTATTAGCCAACTCAGAAACGCCAGAATGCGACAGGCTCCTCCACCGCGGTTAATGGCGCAATTTAGACAGCAGGCACTCGACAGCCTCATCGGAAGAATCCTCGTCGATGAACAGGTCAAAAAGTCAAATATCGTCGTCACCGAACAGGACGTGAACGACCATATTAACAAGATGGCCGCCCAGCAGGGAATGACGCTCGACAAGTTCAAGGAGCTGATAAAAGGCTACGCCGGCAGCTTTGAGAACTGGAAAGAACAAATGCAGCTTCAAAAGAAACTTGCATACCAGAAGCTTTTCGATGCCAAATTTGCCGGAAAGACTGATGTCACCGACGAAAACGCGCAAAAGTACTATGCCGAGAATCCAAAGCAATTCAAGATGCCCGAACAGGCTAAGGCAAGTCATATTCTAATAAAGCCGGAAGCCGAGGCTCTCAAGGCCGATCCCAACGCAGCAAAGGCCGCCGCCAAAGCAAAAGCTCAGGGTCTGCTCAAACAAGTAAAAGGAGGGGCCGACTTTGCCGCCCTCGCCAAGGCCCATTCAGACTGCGATACGGCCAAGAACGACCAACTCACACCTCCCCGTGTTCCGGGTGATCTGGGTTTTTTCAACAAGGGAAGAATGGAAAAGCCATTCGAACAGGCGGCGTTCAGTTTGAAAGTCGGCGAAATCAGCGACGTCGTCGAAACAGGCTACGGATACCATATAATAAAAGTCACCGACCACAAAGACGCGGGCATGATACCGCTTGAAGAAGTCAAGGACAAGGTAATCGCCAGAATTACAGGAATCAAACAGCGGCAGCTAACTATCGAATACGTTGATGCGCTCAAAGCCAAAGCAAAGATCGTTTACGCACCAGGCCATGAGCCAAAACCCGCGCCCGCAATAAATCCAGCTCAGGCCCCGGCCGCACCAAAATAGATCATGGAGAAGATTCAGGGCTCAACTAAAGCTTCTGAATTCTACCGATGAGTGCTTCGGCGAGCGCTGTTTTGCTTGCTGTCTGTTCTTTTTTCCACAAACGCAGGCGTCTTCTTCAAATGTTCCCCTCACCGCATCGAAATCGGCGTCCCTGATTTGTTCATCGCCATCGATGCCGTACCCGATGCGCACCGCGGCGCCTATCCTGACATTTCTAACAAGCTGACTGTTAGTTATTCTCGCGCCTTTGCCAATTAATCGGCTCTCTGAAGTGACAGATTCGGCGTAGCCTTCGATCATCTTGAGCAGCTTCTCGATTACTTTCGAGTGATGTCTGTAAAACACAATCACATAAACAATCTGCGCCGACAAATCATCGTAAATCGAAATCTCCCTGCCGGCGTTTTCGTTGACAACTGCAACCTCGTCGCCGTTGCCAAAACTGCTGCGCCCTTCAACCGCAAGCAGGCCGACATTCTCTATCACCACCTCATCTTCAATCACATAATTGGCGATGCGATTGGCCACCCCGCTGATGTAAACATTATTGCCGACCGTGCAGTTGTGAATCGTCGCGTTGTAAATGCCGGCCGGCCTGGCGAGACCGCTGGGAAGGGATATCTGCTTTTCAAAAACGCCCAATTCCACGCATCCGCTAAAGTGCGTCAACCTTACCGCGGCGGCGTCAAAATCCTCCAAAACGCGTATTTTGGCCCAATTATCGCAGCTGCACCCCTGCTCGGTCAGCCTGCCGACCTCTTCGGCCGATAAAACGCGAAACTGCGACCCGCCACATTCAGCTTCCGACGCCAATTGTATCTCCTGTCATTTTTCGCCTCAATTTCATCCGACCGAAAGCACACGGACTTCTCTTTCATTGCGAGAAAAGACTTTCGGTTCGGCCTCAAAGTTCAACACCGAACCATACACGCCGTCGTCCCATAAATCAAGTTGTTTTGACAGCACAATACCTTACTATTGGCTACCTTTACTCTCGAGTAATTCTTTCCCGGCATGTCCGATATACGCAGTCGAAGCACATACCGCCGGGGATACATAAATCGTCCGCCCGGTGACAACCGTTGCTCCAATTGTCACTGTTACCACATGAAATTCGGCGACTAATCTTCCGGCAAATATCACAAAATTTGAAGTAATACGTTGGAACGCGCCGATGATTACTATATAAATGGCCGTGTCCTCTTTAGACGGTCATCTTCTGATATATTTAGGGCTTCACAGGGACGTAACTATGACGAATCAACCACGGGTGGCAAAAGTTTTAGCAGCGCTGCTGGTTTCCATGACTATCGGCGCCGTTGCCCTGATGGCATTAGGCAATCACCCGCCTTCGGCAGGTCCCTTCTGTCTTTCAAACTACTACCGACTCGACCCCATCGAGGAAGCCGTCAAAAGTCGCTACCCTCAGTCGCCCGACCGCTGGAATCGTATCGAAATCTACTACAGCGGAACGAGGGCCGGTAACATCGCCCAACTCGCTTCGCTAAACGGCCTGGCGAGCCCGGAAGAACTCAACTGCCACTTTGTCGTCTGTAACGGCCTCGGCGGCGCCGACGGACAGATTCAGACAACCAAAAGGTGGCTCCAGCAGTGGTCTGCAACCCCTGGCAGAACATGGTACGGCGGCAGACAAACTGTTAGAATCTGCGTAACCGCCGACGGCAGAACAACCGCACCCAGTGACTACCAGATTAAAAGGATCGAGGCGCTCGTCGAAGCCCTCTCCAGAAGATTCACCATTACCACCAGGTCCGTCTACTACCCAAGCAACTGGCGCTGAGAAAAAAACCTGCAGGTCTCGCCTTTCTCGCTCGAAGTATAGCGCATAAAAATGGCCTCACCCGTTACATGAGCAAGGCCGATATCATAGGTCACCTCTGTAAAGGTGTGCCTGCAGCCATTATAACAACAATCAACCGAAATTTCAACTTTTTTTCAAAAAAATGTTCTAAATCCGCCCGGCCAGCAGCCCAAAATCCTTTTTCTCCGTCAAAATCACCCACGCACGCCAGTCTTTCTTATCGATTCGCACCGGCTCAATCGGCCGAACATCCGCTAACCAGACCAAAACCCCGTATTTACAGCCCGCCTTACTCAGCCAAAGCTCATCACTGCCCCCGATCTGCCCCCCGTATTGCTCCCTTATCGATCGAATCCGCTCAGGCGTCAGGTTCTCATAGTTTTTCACCGCCGCAACTGTCGCCTCGGCACAAACAGGCCCGCTGCTCTGCTTAAGCAGCAGCTTATCACCGACCAGAACCCGCCCGAAATAACTTCGCCGCGTCCTGGTAAGCCGAGACTCAATCCCCTTGCGACCATCCAATATCGCCTCAAGATAAGGCTTCTTCAAAATCACAAGATGATAATTAGCCATAAGTGTTCACAACCATACTAACACCAGCCTTGCACATCAAGACTTATCCGCCAGCGTTTCCCCTTTGACCAACACCTTCACAAAACCTATAATCAAGCCGATTCTTGAAACTCGCAAAACTGTTATCCTGTCTAAATTAAGAGAGATAAGAATATGTTCTGGCCAATAGTTGCGATAGCTGTCGTCCTGACCCTGATCGTTCTGGCATTACTGATCTGGATTATTATCACCAACTCTGCCTCCAGAAGGGATGTTGCCGGCCAGACTGCTGCTATAGGGCTTTTGCAGCAGCAACTTGAAGCTCTCAAAGCCGCGCAGGATACGACCCGCGACACCCTTCAGAAATCTCTCCAGACGGGCCAGACCAATCTCAGTCAGAACCTCCAATCCAGCCAGCAGATTCTCACCCGATTGAACGCCCAGATTGGCGAACTCCACGGCACGAACAAGCAGATGCTACAGGTCGGAACCGAAGTCCGGCGCCTCCAGGATATCCTAAGCTCACCCAAGCTCCGGGGCCAGATGGGCGAATGGTCGCTCGAAAATCTACTCGCACAGATCCTGCCCAAAGGCAGCTACGAGCTTCAGCACACCTTCAAAGATGGCAAAATGGTCGACGCCCTCGTAAAGCTCGATGAATATTGCGTGCCCATCGACGCCAAGTTCCCCCTGCCCGCTTTCGAACGACTCCTCCAGAGCGAATCCGAGGAGGAAAAGACAAAGCTCCGCAAACAATTGGCCAACGACGTCATCAAGCACATCGACAAAATATCTTCCGCCTACATAAGACCGGCCGAAGGCACACTCGATTTCGCCCTAATGTACATCCCCGCTGAAAACATCTATTACGAAACCATAGTAAAATACGCCGGCCAGACAAAGGACCTCCTCGCCTACGCCCTCGACAAAAAAGTCATCCCCGTCTCGCCCAACCTGCTCTACGCCTACCTGATGACCGTCGTCATGGGCCTGCACGGCCTGCAAATCGAAAAACAAGCCGCCGAGATCCGCCAGAACCTGAAAAAACTAAACGCCGACTTCGCCCAGTTCCTCGCAAACTACGACACACTCGGAACACACATAAGAAACACCGCAAACAAATACGACGAAACCGCAAAAAACCTCGACCGATTCGCCCTCCAACTAAACCAAATCGAAGCCGATACCGAAGAAACCACATAATCCGCGAGAGTAAACCCCATTTGACAAAACGGACTCAAACGCTACAATAGTTGCACCTGCGTATGCAAAAAGTAGCTTTTACCCAACTTAAACGAATGGGGTTCTGATGAACGCAACGAAATCGCTAACCGGCCGAATCCTTATGATAACAATCGGCCTGCTCATCCTGGGGCAGGCTGTGTGCGCGGTACCGCCGGATTTTGCCCGTAATCGGGCCATTATCAGGCCGTCCTTAGTCAAAATGGTCCCGGGCGGTGAGCAGAAATTCAAAGCTGCTATGATGGCGACCTATCTCAAGCCCGCGTCGGCGCCGGAGAAAGTGATCTGGACGGTAAACGACGTCCGCGGCGGCAGCGCCGAGTTCGGCACTATCGATGAAAACGGGCTGTACAAGGCGCCCCGCAAGGCCCCCACACCGCACGAAGTTCACATCGGGGCAGAAGTCCCCGAGGCCGCCAATCGCTACCTCTGGGCGACCGCTCTTGTCGGTACAGTCGAGCAATCATACGAATTCGTAAAAAGCTGGTCCGAGCCGGTTCCGCCAAAGGACGGCCCCGTTCCGGATGACGTCAAGGAAGCGAATCTCAAATCCCCACACGGTATCGGCCTCGACGCCGACGGCAATATCCTGATAGCAGACCAGGGCAACTCTCGCGTCCTCCGCTACACCACCGACGGCAAATACCTCGGTGACATCGGATTAGGCAAAGGCGGCGACCCCGGCAAGTTTACCAAGCCCCGAGTCGTCGCCATCGACGCCCAGGGACTAATCTGGGTCACCGACAGCAAGGGCGACAGGCCCCGTATCCAGGTCTTTACAAAAGAGGGCAAGTTCATTCGAATCTTCGGCGAAAAAGGCATCCTGCCGGGACAGATCCACCGCGCACACGGTATAGGCTTCGACAGTCAGCAGCGATTATTCACCGTCGACGTCGATAACTTCCGAGTCAACTGCTACACCCGCGACGGCAAGTTCCTTTATAGCTGGGGCGAGCCCGGCCTCAAGCTTGGCCAGTTCAACGCACCGCACGGCCTGTTAGTCGATCCCAGTGGTGACATCTTCATCTCCTGTTACTACGGCCCGGCGCAGAAATTCGACGCCGAAGGAAACTTCCTGCTGGTATTCGGACACGGCGACCCGCCCGACGGACCCGTCTACTTCCACACCGCCGTGGGCGACAAATGGGGAAACGTCTACCTTATGGTGCGAAATAAAGAAGGCGGCCAGGGCGAAATACAGAAATCAGACGCTGCCAGACAACTCAGTATAATGAAGTTCAACAATAACGGCGACTACATCACCGGCTGGAGCCTCGCCGAGCGCGACCACAAGGAAAGCTGGGCCGTAGTAGCCGATGACGGCACCGTCTATTCACTGTTCAAAGGCGAAACAGAAGCTGGAGTCCAGGTTTTTGTGCCTAAGTAGCTTTTGACTTCAAGGAAGAACGAAAATGATTTGTGAAGAAATGAAGGGCAAGAGAGTTCTCGTTACCGGCTCGAGCAGTGGAATCGGCGTCGCTGCCGCCGTCATGTTCAGCCGACAGGGGGCATACGTCGGCGTCCACTATTTCAAAACAAAAAAAGGCGGCGAAAAGACGTTCGAGCAAGTCAAAGCCCACAGCGACGGCTGCCTGCTCTGCGCTGACCTGCGCGATGAAAAACAGGCCGGCGAAATGGTCGAGCAGTTCGCCAGCCTGGCCGGCGGAATAGACATCCTCGTAAACAACGCGGGGACACTCGTCGGCAGGATGCCCATCGAAACGGCGACCCTCGAATTCTACTACGATGTTTTCGACACCAACACAACGAGCATGTTTTTGGTCACGCGAGCGGCGATGCCATACCTCAAGCAAAGCAAAGGCAACATAGTCAACGTCGGCTCAATCGCAGGCCATAACGGCGGCGGAGGCGGCTCCGGAATCTACGCGGGAGCAAAAGCCGCGGTACACACCATGACAATCTCAATGGCAAAAGAGTTCGCACCATACGGCATAAGGGCAAACAGCGTCCTGCCCGGCTTCATCGATACGCGCTTTCACCATCAGTTCAGCTCGGCGGAGAGAAGAAAGAAGATGGCCAAAGATACGCCGCTTAGCAGAAACGGAACCGGCGAAGACCTTGCAAAGGCAATCCTCTTTCTCGCAAGCGACGCGGCCGATTTTATCACGGGAGAATACATCGCCGTCAACGGCGGAATTTATATGAGAGCATAAAACGCAAGGTAAAAGGCATCTGAAATGATATACGAAGACTTAAAAGGCAAAAACGTTCTCGTCACCGGCGCAAGCTCCGGCATCGGGGCCGCGGCGGCAATTATGTTCGCCCAACAAGCCGCCTTCGTCGGCGTTCACTACTTCGAATCAAAAGACGGCGGCGAAGAAACGCTCCAAAAGGTCAAGCAACACACCGACGGCGTTCTGCTCAAGGCGGACCTCCGCGACGAAGCCCAGACGAATAAGATGATCGAGCAGTTCGCAAAAGCCGGCGGCGGAATCGACATACTCATAAACAACGCCGGCTCGATGATCGACCGACAACCCTTCGAAGTCGCCTCGGTCGAATACCACGACGATCTTTACGCAACAAACGTCCGCAGCATATTCTTAGCCACCAAAGCCGCCCTGGGCCACTTGAAAAAAAACAGGGGCAACATCGTCAACATAGGCTCGGTCGGCGGCCAGACCGGCGGCGGAAACGGCTCCGGAATATACACCGCGACAAAGGGCGCAGTCGCCACAATGTCGATCTCGATGGCAAAAGAATTTGCCCCATTCGGCATAAGGGTAAACAGCGTCTTCCCCGGCGTCATCGAAACTCGCTTTCACGAGCGATTCAGTACGCCCGAGTTCGTAAAATCTTTCGCCGACCAGACACCGCTCGGACGAAACGGGACCGCCGAAGACATCGCAAAGACAATACTTTTTCTCGCAAGTGACGCCGCCGATTTCATCACCGGCGAATACATCGCCGTCAACGGAGGATACTACATGAGGGCTTAGTGCCCCCGTCTTACGCAAAACTTCTTATTACTTTGAAAAGGAAAAACTCATGAGAACAAAACTGACTTCAATCATGCTAAGTTCAATTTGCCTGCTTTCCGCCGCCGGCGTATGCTGCGGCGCTGCCGAAAAGAACAAACCAAACTACAGGAAGATCGTAAAAGCCTACGCCGACGCCATGATCAAGCATGGTCGTGACACCTACGGCGAACAACATTCGCCGTTGTTCGCGTCGGCTCTCGACCGCAAAACCCACTCGCTTGGGCCCGAAAAACTGCCGCGAATGAAGGGTATTCGAAACGGCGACCGTCTCCTCGCCGGCGCAAATCCAATGCACGACGAGGACCTCTACCAGTTACTGTATGTCCTTACCGATGTCACCGGCAAAAAGAAATACGCGGCCGAAGCCGACAAGGCGCTCAAATGGTTCTTCAATAACTGCCAGAGCCCCGCAACAGGACTGATGACCTGGGGCGAACACATCGGCTGGGGCTTCAAAACAGAAACCATCACCTTCGGCCGAGGCGACAATCACGAATTTTTCGGCGCATGGGTCCTCTGGGACAGGTCGTTCAAACTGGCGCCCAAGGCCTGCCTGACTTTCGCCCACGGCCTCTGGGACCATCAGATTCACGAACACGGCGTCGATTTCTCCCGCCACGCAGGCTGGGCCGAACACAGAACCGGAACAAATAACGGATACCCGCGTCACGGCGGCTTCTACATAGCAACCTGGGGATACGCATACGAAAAGACAAAAGACCCCACATTCCTGCTCGCGATCGAAAAACTCATCGATCACTACAATAAAACCAGCAGCAAAGTAACCGGCGCAATCCCATGCTCAAAAAAACCGAGCCGACTCCACATAATGTGGCCCGAAAGCAACCTGTCACTCGCCGTCGACCTCTGGGACGCGGCGGATAAGGTAAACGAAAAACTCGCGAGGAAACTTCGCAAGAGGGCACTGCAAACCGACAAAGTATACCTGAACCTCGCCCACGATTTTGGCCCGACAGGGAAAGGCTTCGTCGCCGGCGCCCATGTCGACACCCTCGAACGCTTCCTCGAAGGCGCCTGGACCGACACCAAAATCTGGGCCACCGCCTACGGTAAATCCACCGACGCCCAGGTCGCGATGCTCTGCTACGAGCGATACCAGCAGACAAAAATGGAAGGCTATAAAAAGCTCGTACTCGACTCGGCCGAGCGATACCTTTATAGTGAGCCCGACACCGACCCTGAGGTTGTCCTCTTTCCCGGCTCGATGTCCACCGCCATCTTGCACATGATTGTCGCCTACGAACTCTCCGGCCAGAAATACTACCTCGACCGCGCCGAATATTTTGCCGAAAAAGCGGTCGAGATATTTATTGACGATACTTCGCCTCTGCCAAAAGCGAGCACCGTAGACAATCAATACGAAACTATCACCGGCGGCGACGACCTGATGCTCGCACTACTCGAACTTTCATTGGCAAAGAAAAAACCGGGCAAAAAGCTCCGCTCGACCTACAACCACAGGTAATAAAAAAATGCTGTGCAAAACCTGATCGGCCGAGATACTATTGAACGGCAGGATGCTGACAGAAACCAAAAAGAACAGGAAGGCTTTGGCCACAAGTAAAAAACAGTGGGTTATCAAACCCGCCGACAGCCGTTCTGCGCAATTAGCAAAGTCGCTGAAAGTCTCACCCATCCTCGCCCAGGTCCTGATCAACCGCGGCATAACAGATGCCGAAGCCGGCTCACTTTTCCTGCGACCCAAACTAACCCAGCTCATCGAGCCCGAACTAATGCCCGGGGTCGAGCCCGCCGTGCGCCGAATCACACAGGCCGTAAAAGAAAAAGAGAAGATAACCATCTACGGCGATTACGACGTCGACGGCATCACCGGCGTCTCGATTCTTTTGGCCCTGCTAAAGGCCCTCGGCGCGGATGTTGACTACTATATCCCCCACCGGGTCGATGAAGGCTACGGCCTGAACGAAGACGCCGTCCGCTCGCTCGCCCGCGACGGCGCCAAACTCCTGGTAACAGTCGACTGCGGCGTCAGCGCGGTAAAATGCGCCGATCTCGCAGAAGAACTCGGCCTCGAACTGATAATAACCGACCATCACCAGCCGGGCCCACAGTTGCCCAAAGCCGTCGCGATAGTCCACCCCGCCTTAGACGAATCATATCCCAACCAGGATGCCTCCGGCTCGATGGTCGCCTTCAAATTAGCCTGGGCCATCGCCAACGAATTCTCAGCCGGGACGAAACTCGACGATACACTCCGACAGTTAATGATTGATGCAACCACACTCGCCGCCATGGGTACAGTCGCCGACGTCGTCGACCTAAAGGGCGAAAACAGAATACTGACCAGCTACGGCCTCAAAACGCTGCCCGATTGCAGCCTCGCCGGCATACAGGCCCTGATCGAATCAGCAAACCTGGCCAACCAAACACTCGACAGCTACCACATTGGCTTTCGACTCGCCCCGATGCTGAATGCCGCCGGTCGAATGGGACACGCAAGACTCGCCGTCGAACTGCTCACAAGCGACAGCCAGATGCACTCGGCCAGAATCGCCGAATACCTAAAAGACCAGAACACACAAAGACAGCAGTGCCAGCGAAAAATACTCAAACAGGCCTGTGAAATGATTACCCAAAAGGGGCTGCATCACCCCGACCGAAAGACCATCGTACTCGCAGCCGAACAATGGCACACCGGCGTAATCGGAATCGTTGCTTCGAGAATCGTAGACAAATACCACCGCCCCACAATAATGATCAACACAAAAGACGGCACCGCCCAGGGCTCGGCCCGCTCGATTCCCGGGTTCTGCCTGCTGTCGGCAATATCGGCCTGCTCAAAACACTTAGTCACCTTCGGGGGACATAAAATGGCAGCGGGCATAACTATCGAACCGGAAAAAATCGACAACTTCACAGCCGACTTCGAAGCCTACGCAGCGCAAAACCTCAGCGACCGTGACATCACAGACAAACTCGATATCGATGCCGCCGCGGCCCTGAGCGATTTCAATAAAGCCGCAGTCAGCGAACTGCAAATGCTCGAACCCTTCGGCCAGGGCAACCCGGCGCCCATTTTCGCCACAAAGGGCGTTCGCCTCGCGGCCCCGCCGAGAAAAGTCGGAGCAGCAAACCAGCACCTCCAGCTTACCATCACCGACAACACAACAACCGTACGCTGCATAGGCTTTCGCTTCGCACACCTGCACAAAAAACTGCTCGAACGCGACTTCTTCAACATTGCCTATGAACCGCAACTTAATACCTACAACGGAGTCACCAACGTCCAGTTCGTCATCAACGATATTCAGTTCGAATAATACCTCAATAAAAGGAACAATCCCGTGACATCTTCAAAATACTCTCTCCTCATTCTTATCGCTCTTATCGCAGGCTGCGCCAAGATCGACCCCGGCCTCAAAATAAATGTCTCCCCGCGTGCCAACCCCTGGACCCACCTGAACCTCTACAACGACCCGAACAACTTCCAGTTCGCCATCGTCGCCGACCGAACCGGCGGTCACCGTCCCGGCGTCTTCGCAAACGCCGTCGACAAACTCAACCTGCTCAAGCCCGAATTCGTCCTCTGCGTCGGCGATCTCATCGAAGGCTATTCCGAAGACGAAGACGAACTCGAGAGCCAGTGGAACGAACTCGACGCAATGGTAAAAAAGCTCGACATGCCCTTCTTCTACATACCCGGCAACCACGACATCGGCAACGAGATCATGGCCGAAACATGGGAGAAGCGTCTCGGACGGGCCTACTATCACTTCGTCTACCGCAACGTCCTCTTCCTCTGCGTGAACACCGAAGACACATACAAGAACTGGATAAGCAAACCACAGATCGAATACTTTCGAAATGTCCTGCAGCAAAACACCGACGTCCGCTGGACCCTCGTCTTCATGCACAAACCACCGTGGCGGGGCAACGCCGTCGAGAATTGGCAGGAATTCCAGGCACTGCTGACCGACAGAGAGCACACCATCATCGCAGGCCACAGACACCGATACACCAAGTCAGAGGTCAACGACCGAAACTATTACGTCCTGGCGACAACAGGCGGTAGCAGCAACGACAAAGAAGACAAATGCAGATTCGACCACATCGTATGGGTAACCCTCACAAACGAAGGCCCACAACTGGCAAACCTCCTCCTCGAAGGCATCCTAACCGACCAACCCTGCCCCCCCCTCGAGCCTCTGCCCTGAGTCGCCCGCATGCGATGCCGCTAAATTATTTTGGTCGTTCTAATCTTTATTCGCAACTGTCTAGCCAGCTCGGAGCAAAGCTGGCGAAATCCTTGAAATCAATTATTCCATCGTTGAATAAGTTGGCCGGTGAAGCAGGAGGTGTCTGCGCGTTATTGCCTATGTATGCAATCTCACCTGCTGAAAGCGCGTAGCTGTACAACGCAAATTCATCTATCTTGCCGTGAAAGAATTGTTTCGTGACAGCGGCATGTTGGTATCCACCTATGGCAAAACCGGCACTTGAATCGATAGTCGCAGTAGAAGTCCCCGCAGTACTGGCGGCCGGTTCGCCGTCAACATACAGCTTGAACTTGTCGCCGGCTGCGTCGGAATCCCAGGTCATAGCCACATGAGACCAGCTATCCAGCGGTAAATCGGCCCTGGTCAGGTGCGTCCAGTTCTCGTCCCATCCGCCGCCTCCCCATTTGCGAATGGCGTGAAGAGTGTTGCCGCCATCGAGGTACATGTAAGCATAGATATCCTCGGAGAAAATTCTGCGCGTCTGGCCCGAACCGGAGGCCGAAGGGTTCACAAAGAGCCCAACCGTAAATTCACTGAAACTGCTGAAGTCAATGCCCGTGGCATCCGGAATCAGGAATGTATCACCGGCGTTGTCACCCCAGTTGTCATTATCAAACTGAGCGGATGTTTCTTCAGTATTGTAGATGGGATTCGGCTCCGCGTATCTTATAGAAGAATTACCGTCACTGCCGGGGATAATCGAGGCCGTATAAGTTCCGGTGTTGTCAACCAGACCGGTGGGGACGTCGCTGCCCAAAGTACCGTCGAAATCATAGTACAAAACCAGTTGATTAGCATCAGGGGGCGAGCCGCTGTCGCCGGTCAAAAGCCAGTCGTTCGCCAATATCGCAAGGTCGTTGCCGTCGACAATATCATCGCCGTTCAGATTAGCCGGGCCCAGTAAGCAGACCTTACCCAGCACAAGCCTGTTATAAGGCCGATGGTTACGCATGTGCACAGCAATCACATCTATCTTGCTCGGCTGATCCGTGCTTGAGTTGTCGGTATAACTATACGTCTTGTCACCAAGAGAAATTGTCATCTCTACGGCGCTTGAGCCGGTGCGCCTGAGCCTGACGGTAAACAAAGCATACTCGCCGGGGGGCAGCTCCAGGCCGGGAAGGGGCTCCATAAGGCCGTCATTGACATACATAAGGTCGCCTCTATCCTCCGGCTTCTTGCAAAACTGGCCTGTCTTATGGACCTCATCCGTACAGTCCACCCAGCGGGTGGGACCGGCAAGCATGTTAGGCCCAAACCGGAAAATGTAGCCCTTGTAGCCGGTAAAGATGGAACTGCCGGTTACTTCGAATCCGTCTTCCTCCACGTATTCGCCGTCTGCCTCGAACAAACCCACGCGAATGTCACTGGTGCCGGCAATACAGGTGATATCATTGTCATGGCAGTAAAGATCGCAATCGAAGCAATCGGGGCAGTTATGTTGCCCATCGGTCATCCACATATATGAGATTTCCACCACATCCTCGACCTGGTTAAGGGCTATATCCGGAATTCGCGTTATGAACTGTTCGCCGCCTTCGGGCTCCCACTCCAGATCACCATCGGCGTTTACGAACAAATCCGACGGATCATCGGAATAGAACCATAGTGTCCCGTCCCATACGATGCTGGCGGAAACCACGGAACTAAGCATTGAAAGCACTAAAAGAATGACTGTTCTTCTATGCTTCATCGGGCGCCTCCTCTGTGGTGGCCTGTTTACCTGGTATTTCCCAATTCTGAACGCCTGGCTACGAAGCCAAACCTTCCCATGCCGCTATTATATCAAAATGTCCCTCGAATTACAACCAACCCCTGTCTTGTAGTGGTCCGATGCCCGCTTGACAAGCACAACCTGGCAGCACTTACGGTTATGCCTCTATTTTATTTCAGTTTCAGATAAAACCTGCTTTGCCATTTGATGACAGGGATGTTGGTCATTAGGCTCTATCTTACAGATTTTCCTGGCTAACTCATGGGCTTTCTGCCTGTTGTTTTCTTTCACTAACTGATGCATCACAATAGTCATTGCATGGATTTCTTCCGGATTCTGCTCGAAAGTTTGCCTGGCATAATCATATGCTACTTCGGGGTCATTAATCCCCAACGCATAAAGCACAACCAGATTTCTGCCGACAAATCGGTTCTGAGGATCCTTTGATTGGATCATAACGTCTGCAAACTCGGTAAGAAATTGATTGCCCAGTTCTTTCTGATTGGCCAGATAGAGCAGTGTCGCTATGTTTTTGCGCAGATTCAGACTGTTTCGGCTGAATGGCTGCTCGCACAATTCCAGCATTCGCAGCATTGAAAAAATCATCGCCTTTACATCTTTCTTTTGCATTGCTTGTTCATATTGCCTGCCGTAGTACACGTATCCATCATTTCGCGATTGAAAGTTTTGATATTTCTCAAATCGCTTCCTTAAATCCTCACCGGTAACTTTTTGGATCACTGTGTATAAAGAGTCAGCATTTTTATTTTCCAACCCTTTGTACCGGTCAAGAATCTTTTTAATGATTTCAATTCCATGCACATCCACCAGTCGTTTTGCTTCCCGAGTTGCAAAGCAATAACGCGCATAAATGAACTTGTTTCCTTGCTCGAGCGGCGATTGATTCATAAATGCAAACTGGGCGCTCATCCAATACTGAAGGTTCAACTGGTTTTCGATCTCTTTGTATGGTTCAGTCGAATAATCAGCCAGAAAGGTATCTGCCGCCTCCTGAGAATAATGACGAAGAATGACTTTGTGTGCAATAGTATTAGCAAACCCATCAGTAAACCAGCGCTTATACGGATCTCCGCTCTTCATTTTTCTAACGATAGCAATCTCAGCAATTTCATGAATACCAAGATAATATAATGAATCTCCAGGCGTTTTCCCTGTTGCCTTTAAGAGCATTGAAAAGAACCCCTGTATTTCAGACTCAGATTTTTCCACAGAAGAAATTGGGATAAAAATCTCTGATTGTTTCGGAGGATTGTCGGATTCTGAGCCAAATCCAAATCTGTATTCGGCCATATCGGTTTCTTTATCATAGGAATAATTGGGCAATGTGCCCCCGGCTCGCAGATAGTCCTTGGTCGTGGATTGGAGAACAAGATAGAAAACATTTCCTTTTTCTGCAAAAGGGTGAGGTATCGAAGGGGATATTTTCATCCAATTATTGAACTCTTTCTTAAGAAAGGTTTTCAGTTCGTCATTCCCTCCCACGATTTCATTTATGTCATCTATAATTGCATTTTGCAGAGACATCGATTTATTCATTGGCGTCTGTTTTTGTGTCCTGCTTTTAGCGGTTGTCTCGATGTAATCTTTATACGCTTTTCTAAATACAGGAAGCTTTTCTTCGAAGCAGGACTCGTAATAAACAGTCGCATCTTCAATGCTTGTTTTTTTAAGTCCAATCTTTTGAATAAAAGGGGGATCATCCGCTCCCAACAGAGGAATACTGTTGAGACATATACACCATAACAATAAGATGAAAATCTCTTTTTTCATAATAAACCCTGTCCCTTTCAAAAACCCCATCCTTCTTTATTTACTTGGGAAATGCAGGTCAAAATCTTCTTCGAATTACAATCAGCCGGAGTCACTATCTGTTGACCGTCGCCTTGGTAATCTCGAACTGGCCCATTGTCCCCACCAAAGCGATGAAAGCCTCCGGATTGCCGTTGCCGCTGGCTAAGGCAATATGTCCGGGTCCGTATCCATTGCGACCCGTGCTCTTAAAGGCCGCATCAAGACCGACCCACTTGCCGCCGATATAGGCCTGCACCCACGCATGCCCGCCGAACCGGTCCTGCATACCGGCATAATCCTTCACATAAGCAAACCCGACAACGACCTGGGCCGGTATCCCCACGGCCCTGCACATCGACGCGGTCAAAACCGCAAACTCACTGCAGTCGCCCTGCCTGCTGTCGGCCACCTCAGCCGCATTGGCATAACCAATCGAGAGGTCCGCTTTCTCGATATACCCGGCTGCGAACGCTTCGATCTTCCGCGCAGCCTCGGCCGCGTCTTTTGTCCCGCCAACCGCCTGACGTGCAAGAGCAACCACCTTCTTGTTATCACTCTGAAGATAACGCGTCGGCTTCATCGCCTCTAAGACCGCCTTGTCGGCGCCCTTATAGGGAAACTTAACACCCTTCGCCGCTTTAACAGGCTTGACGGTCACCGTGACACTGCCGTCCCCGCCCGCCTTCGCGCTCTGATTATCATTTGAAATAACATTCAGACTGTTGGCCCCGGCGATCGGGCTCAACTGGTAAGTAATCGACTTGGCCGTGGCGACATTCTCAAGCGTCTGCGGACTCGGAACAAACATCTTATCAACCAGATCGACCACATCATTTTCACTAAGCGCAAAATCCTTCAAACACGCAACCATCTCGAGTTGCATTCCCATCATCGGCGTCACGTCCTTCTGCATTCGCAAATCATCGTCGACATAACTGGTGGTGACAATCTGACCCGCCCCCGGCACATTGAGTGTGCTGACCACTTCCGTCAACGCAACGACCCTGCCCAACAAATCAACATTACGTTTCGCCCCGACCTTTATATGGGCGTCAAGAGCCGTCTGCATACTGGGACTGAAAACCTTAACCGTATAACTAAGGCCCTCCTTCAAACCGTTTTTGACCCCCAGAAGACGAGC